>OLWA01000908.1_pt1 | contig 33863 bp, 30 predicted proteins | sample 1673251 | NCBI WGS metagenome assembly OLWA01 (sample SAMEA3178937, study PRJEB25190) | human gut metagenome | biome: human gut; feature: human-associated habitat; material: faeces | place: Austria | collected 2013 | reverse complement strand
AGGACAAGTGCATTGCTCTGAGCCACGCAAGACGCTTTGGTAAATCGCATGCCGCAGGAATGATTGATGCTTATTACAGCAGAGGATGCGATTCTACCAAGCTTTTTGAAGATACCAAGCTTGCCGCAGATGCAGATTATAAGAAGCATATGAATAAGTATAATGTAATACACTTGGATGTTGCTTCGTTTTGGGATTCTTACAAGGACAATATTGTTGAAAAGATTGTCGAGTATGTATATAAAGATTTTAGGGTTGTATTTGGGGACGAACTCAATTATGAGGACAGCTTCGGTTATAATCTGATGCAGATATATCAAAAAACGGGGATTCCATTTGTAATTATCATAGATGAATGGGACTGTATAATCAGAAACAGTGGTGACGAGGAACTGGTTCATAAATATTTGCAATTTTTACATTCATTATTTAAATCAGAGGAGTCGAAATCTTTTCTGGCATTGGCATATATCACGGGAATACTGCCTATCAAAAAGGTAAAGGATGAGTCGGCACTTAATAACTTTAGGGAATATACGATGATAGCTTCCTATCCGATTACGGAGTTTTATGGATTTACAGAGGAGGAAGTCAAGGATTTGTGCAGACAGTATGATATGGATTTTGATTCTGCTAAGGTATGGTACAATGGATATTTGATAGATGGAGTGCATATGTATAATCCTAATTCAGTGTCTATGGCTATGGATAGGCATAGATTTGATTCATATTGGAAGAATACATCTTCATTTTCCTCTATCAATACATTCATTACAATGAATTATGCAGGACTTAAGGATGATGTTATGAAAATGCTGTCAGGAGAAAAGGTACGCGTGAATACTAACAGCTTTAAAAATGATTTTTTAACTATTGCATCTAAAGATGATGCTTTGACAGCTCTTATTCATCTTGGCTATCTTGGATATGATGCTGACATTAAGAAAGCATTTGTTCCAAATTATGAGGTGGCGACGGCATTTGAATCAGCACTTCAGACAGGAGAATGGAAGGAGATTGCAAAAGCAATTTCTATATGTGATGAACTATTAGACGAGACTATAGAGAAAAATGAAGAAAGAGTTGCTGAGCTTATTGAGCTCGCCCATGATACATATACGTCCGTATTAAAGTATAATGATGAGAACTCACTTAGCTGTGTTCTCACTATGGCGTATTTTACAGCGCCGGCATACTACAATATTGTCCGAGAGATGCCGTCAGGTAAGGGCTTTGCTGATTTTGTATTTATTCCGAGAGCCAATGCCGGAAGCAGACCTGCCATGGTGGTGGAATTAAAATACAACAGGTCGGCAGACACTGCGATAAAGCAGATTAAGGAAAAACGCTACCATGGAGCATTGACGGGCTACAGTGACAGAATATTGTTAGTGGGAATTAATTACGATGCAGACGGGAAGGGCAGTAAGAGACATACCTGCGTTATTGAGGAAGTGTAATACATTTGGAGGAAAAGCATAAATGACCAGAGAGACCTTAGAAAAAAAAGCTAAAAGAAGCCGGAGTTCCTGATTATAAATACAATCTTACAGGAAAAGGAAGAAATGATGAATGTTTGTGTTTGGAAAAAATAAGGAGTAAATGGTCTGTTTATTACTTAGAGAGAGGTGTCAAGACAACGAATGAGTTATTTGACTCGGAAGATGAGGCGTGCCGGTTTGTGTATGCGAGATTCATTGGGTGAAATGATATCACTAACAAGGTTTGTTTATTTTATAGAGCCGGAAATGCATGTGTGTACATTGCCGGCTCTTTTTGTGTTTTGTATTATACTGTATTTAAAATAAGTTGCTGCTTATTTTCCTGCGATGGTTATTCCCTTAACAAGAACCGACGGTGAGCCGCAGCGCGATGCACCGAGTGCGAAAGGATTGAACTTTAAATCCTCACCGATTAAGGATATATCCTTTAAGAGTGAGAAGAAGTTGCCTGATATTGTGAAGCCCTTTACCGGCCTGCCTTTTTTGCCGTTTTCAATCCTAAAGCCGCCCGAGGAGAGTGAGAAATCACCTGTTATGGCGTTGGCGCCTGCGTGCAGTCCTTCAACGGAGGTCACATATATGCCATCACCTGCGGCAACGAGCAGATCCTCAAGGGAGCCCTTTACAGGATTGATGTAGAAGCTGTAAGGGTGGATGGATACAGGTGAAGCGTAGGAAGCCTTTGAGGCGTTTCCGGTGGTCTTTACACCTGCCTTTGCGGCTGTTGCAAGATTGTATAAAAGTGTGGTGAGTTCACCGTTCTCAATCACGTTCTTAGGGTAGGTTGCGGCCCCCTCAGCGTCGAAGGTTCTCTTGACGAGAGCGTCCTTGTAGAGAGGGTCATCGGTCAAGGTGAGAAGGTCGGCGGCAACCTTTGTGTTTTCTTTTCCTGCTAAGAGAGATAAGCCCTTCTGTGCGGTATCTGCACAGAATACGGACGAGTAGGTTGAGAGCAGTGCCGCCATAACCTTGCTCGAGAATACGACAGTGTACTTTCCGCTCGGGACGGAGGTGTATCCGATTGTGGATACTGCATCGTCAACTGCCTCTGATGCTATTTTTGCCGCATCGAAGCCTTCAAGACTGCCTGAGGCGATGCCGCTGCCGTCATATTTGTTCTCACCATCGGATACAAGCGCAGCTGCATAGCTGTATGAGAAGGCGGCTGTGTCCTCAAGGTCGAGACCGTTTGAATTGCACAGGGCGTACCTGCTGCTTTCATAACCTGAGGCGGACATCGTTCCGTCCACAACGCGCTTATCAGCCTTATATACCTCGGACTGAAGCTTAAGTGTGAAATCTGCAAGCTCAGATGAACCTGGTTCTAAGTCTGCAGGTGCTTCAAAGGACAGATAATTGTCACCTGCCTTATGTATGAACGATGGCTCATCGCTCTCAATGGAGAGAGCATTTTCCGTGGCGCGCTTTATAAGTGAAAGAGCATCATCGGCTGTTAGATTCTCAGTAGAGGCATAACCTGTTTTACCATTTATGATACATTTAAAACATACACCCAGAGAACTTTCCGAGGTGAAGGTGTTGATTTCACTCTGGTAAGCTTCAACGCTTGTACCGGAGGATTCTGTATAGTAGAGCTCATAATCCTTAAGATTATTCTCCTTGGCTGCGGCTAAGACCGCATTCTTAAATTCCTGATAGTTCATTCTAATCTCCATTCCGCCGCCCTACGGCGACACTAATCTCCTAACGTCCACCGACGGTTATAGATGATACCCTGATTAACGGCTGTCCGACATTGGTAGGAATGCTTCCTGAGGACGAACCGCACATACCCTGACCGTGGAGAAGGTTCCTGCCTACCATGTCTATATTCATAATGATATCTGAGCCTTTTCCGATGAGACTTGCGCCTCTTACAGGCTCACAGATTTTACCGTTTCTGATGACATAGCCCTCACTGACGGCGAAATTGAACTGTCCTGTCACAGGATTTACCGAGCCACCGCCCATCTTGGCAGCATACAAACCATATTCGATGGAGCTTATGATATCCTCGTCGCTGTCATTGCCCGGAGCAATGTAGGTGTTGGTCATTCTTGAGGTAGGGGTGAAGGCATAGCTCTGCCGGCGGCTGTTTCCTGTCGACTCCATTCCCATACGTCTGCCGTTGAATTTATCTATCATGTAGGACTTTAATACACCGTTCTCAATGAGGACGTTTCTCCTTGAAGGTGTGCCCTCATCATCAATATTTATGGAGCCCCATGCGTTTGGAATTGTGCCGTCGTCGATGGCTGTCACCTTAGCCGAGGCAATCTGTGTTCCGAGCTTTCCTGCAAACTGCGAATTGCCGTAGGCGACACTCGATGCCTCAAGGGAGTGGCCGCATGCCTCGTGGAAGATAACTCCGCCGAAGCCGTTCTCAATGGCAACAGGCATATTTCCTGCATTTATGTAACCGGCATTTATCATAACCATGGCTTCGCGCGCTGCCTCTATGCCGACCTCCTTAGGATTGTAGAGGTCAAAAAGCTCCATTCCGACCCTTCCTCCCGGACTGCTGGAGCCGGTCTGGTTTTCGCCTGCCTTGCTTGCAACAGCCTGTATTCTTATTCTTGAACGAATCTGTCTGTCCTGAGCAAAAAGTCCTTCGCTGTTGGCTATGAGAATCTTGTGGTCGACATCGAGGAAGGAGCCCGTAACCTGGGAAATTCCCTCGTTATACTCCTTTGCGGCATTGTATGCCTCCCTGAGATAATCAATCTTGGTGGAGTTGGCAACGGACACCGGCACAACCTTGATAGGGTGGATATCTCCGAATATTCTTTCGGTGAGATTTACATTGGAAATTATAGGGGTGTCATTAAGTACACCTGCAACTCTTTCAGCACAGGCTAATACCGCCTCCGGAAGCAGGGAAGAGGTACTTCCCGACACACATCTTAATCCCTTGAATATTCTTATTCCGACACCGCTTATCACGGCGTCCTCAATCTTATCCACCTTGGATGAGACCATGCTTATTGTCTTGCTGTCTGTATGCTCTGCAAAGACCTCGGCATAGTCGGCACCTGTGGAGAGGGCTTTTTGTAAAGCCGCTTTTATTAAATCCTGTGATAACATAAGTACCTCCCAAATTAATTATTTGTATTACGATAACATTATAATTGTATAAAACTTACTCTCTAAGAATAACAAATTGGCTGAATATTTGCAAGAAGCTGTTAAAATTATATCTACTTCACAAACTGCGGGCATATCTGTCTTGCAAGGTTCCACAGCCCCTCAACAGTGAAAGGATACCACTGGTTGACATTTCTGTAGCCTTCGGCGTACTGCCCGGCATAAGGCTCCGTGAGAATTGCGTGGCGGCTGGCAAGCTCATCTGTGTAGTCACTTAAGAAATATGTTGTCATTTCCGTGCGTCCTGCCGTGTAATGTGTCACGAGAAAATCCATATCATAGTCGGATATGTAAGTGCCGGTCGAGTCCTTTGTGATTGTGACCTCAGCGAAGCCTCCGAGCATTGAATAGTTGTAGTACTGTATCGATATGTAGTTGCCGAGAGAGTAGTATACAAGCGTCTGTCTGCCATTGGCGGCGGTTATCCATTCAACAGGTTCGACAACATGAGGATGTGTTCCGATGATAAGGTCTGCGCCGTTGTCGGCGAAGAACTGGGCCCACTGCTTCTGCTCATCGGTGGCTTCAAGCATGTACTCGGTGCCCCAGTGAGGATACACGATGACAAAGTCAGCCTGTTCGCGGGCATTTTTCATGTCCTGTGCTATCTCAGTCTTGTGAGCATCGTCCATAAGGTTCACAAGATAAGGCTTATCAGCAGGGAGTGAGAAGCCATTGAGTCCATAGGTGTAGTTTAGCATGGCGATTTTTATGCCGTCCTTCTCAACTATTCTTATTGTATCGCGCTCATCCTCATTCTCATTTATTCCGAGAAAGGTAGTGTCCGGGTGCTTTTCCTTCCAGAAGTGTATTGTGTTCAGCACTCCGACAGTGTCCTTATCCATCGTGTGATTGCTGGCATGCAGAATCACGTCAAAGCCTGTGTCGACCAGCGCATCGCCGAAGGCCTGCGGTGAATTGAAGGTAGGGTAGCTGCTCACGCCGAGTTCCACGCCTCCAAGAATCACCTCCTGATTGGCAACTGCGATATCAGCCGCAGCGATTCTGTCCTTCGTGTGCTCAAATACATGCGCGTAGTTGTAGCTTCCGTCGGGCTGTAATGAGCTGTTATGTATGCCGCCGTGAAGGAGCATGTCACCCACTGCTATGAGGTTGACACTTACGGGAGCGACGGTGGCAGTGACCTCGGTCGAAGCTTCGGCGGTTGTGCTGTCCGAAGATGTCCCGGCGTTTTCAGGTTCGCCTGTGCTGTCTGACGGATTGCCGGATTCGCTTTCATTATCGGCAGGCAATGTGGCTGTGTCATCTGAGCCTGCGGTCTGTTTTGTTGTCTCAAGATAGATTGTATTGTTGACATTTGTGGAGGCATCAGAGCATCCGGTGAGTCCGAAAATACCGGCTGTAACCAGGCACATGCTTAGGATAAATGCCTGTAGCTTTCCAATGTGCATTCGGTTTTTCTTCCCATTAAAATTAGTTAGCATAAAAACTCCGTTTCTGAGCGGAAGGATGGAAAATATTATAAATATAATTGGCTGTATATTTCCGCTCAAAAATAACAGCCGGGTCATATACTATTTTATACATTAAGGCAGCATTTCAGTCAATGAAAATTTCAGGTACGCTTTAATTGTATTCAGATGTGGATTTTAAAAATGTCAATGTATGATGTTGGGAGAAAAATATGCTAATTCAATGTCTGGGTGTATAACGAATCATATTTATTCAATTTTGGGTTATCAGATAATATGATGTTGGGGTCAAAACATGCCAACTTAATATACGAGTGTATAACGTATTATATTTATGCATATCAGCTCCGTTGTACGAAGCAGGATGTTCTAAGAACATCTAAGCTTCTTCCAAAAGTCGTGATATGCATAAATATAATACGTTATACATGCTAAGTTTATAGCACATGTTTTGACCCTAACATCATAATATTTTGAAATAAATGTGGAAATTATGACACTTAATTTATTTAGTTTCTTTCCTTAATTATCTGTTATTAAACAAAAAATGCAACGCATAACTTAATATAGTAAAGCGATGTCGTGCAAAGGTAACAAAATATTGAAAATAAAAAATACGTTTGATATAATGAACTAACATATGCACCGTATTATTGTGCAACGGAGGTACAGATATGAGCAGATACAGCAAAGAAGATATATTGAGAATTGTAGCTGAGGAGGATGTTGAGTTCGTGCGTCTGCAGTTCACAGACGCATTTGGCATTTTAAAGAATGTTGCAATCACATCAAGCCAGTTGAAAAGAGCACTGGATAATAAGATTATGTTTGACGGAGCTTCCATAGATGGCTTTGTCCGTATAGAGGAGTCGGATATGTATCTGTATCCGGATCTTGACAGCTTTACGATTTTTCCCTGGAGACCACAGCAGGGTAAGGTGGCGAGACTTATATGTGACGTTTGTAAGCCGGATGGTACACCTTTTGAGGGTGATCCAAGATATATATTAAAGAGAGTATTGAAGGAAGCAGCCGATATGGGCTATACCTTCAACGTCGGACCGGAATGTGAATTTTTCCTTTTTGCATCGGATGAATCGGGCAGGCCTACAACCGACTCTGATGAGCAGGCGGGATATTTTGACCTTGGACCTAACGACTACGGTGAGAATGCAAGACGAGACATGGTGTTGACACTTGAGGATATGGGCTTTGTGATAGAGGCGTCGCACCATGAGGCGGCTCCTGCACAGCATGAGATAGATTTCAAATATGATGAGGGGCTTAAGGTGGCGGACGATATAATGACCTTCAAGCTTGTTGTAAAGACGATCGCAAAGAGACACGGAATGTATGCGACCTTTATGCCGAAGCCTAAGTACGGCATGAACGGCTCGGGAATGCACATTAATATGTCACTCTCAAAGGATGGAAAGAATGTGTTCTGTGACCCGAAGGATAAGCTTGGACTGAGTGAGACGGCATATCAGTTCATAGCCGGCATATTAGAGCATGTGAAGGCATAACAGCCATCGCGAATCCTCTTATCAATTCATATAAAAGACTTGTTCCGGGGTATGAAGCACCTGTATACATTGCATGGTCAGCAACCAACAGAAGTCCGCTTATACGCATCCCTGCGTCTAAGGGTGAGGGGACAAGAGCTGAGCTAAGGAGTCCGGATCCTACAGCTAACCCTTATCTTGTTCTTGCAGTATGTCTGTCGGCAGGACTTGACGGAATAAGAAGAAGGCTGCATATTCCACAGGCAGTCAATAGGAATATCTATGATATGACAGACAGTGAGAGGCTTGAAGCAGGTATAGACAATCTCCCGGAGAATCTTATGGAGGCCGGAATTGAGCTTGCTAACGATGATTATCTTAAGCAGACACTTGGATCACATATAACAAGGGTATATCTTGACAATATAAAAAAGGAGTGGAAGGACTATTCCACGCAGCTTACGGACTGGGAAATAAAGCAGTACCTTTATAAATATTGATGTCGAGGTAATAGATTATATGGAAAACATTATAGTAGTGTTTCCGAAAATTGAGGACGGAAAAGGACTTAAAGGACTTCTGGCAAAGAACGGATTTCATGTGGATGTTGTATGCACAACAGGTGCATTTGCGCTTGAGCATGCACATTCGCTGAGCGGAGGAATTGTCATATCGGGGTATAGACTGCCTGATATGCTGTATCTTGAGCTCAAGGAGAGCCTTCCACCACAGTTCGACCTTCTTTTGCTTGCCTCTGAAAGGGTGCTGTCCCAGTGTCCAAGTGACATTGTGAGCATATCTATGCCTGTAAAGATGGTGGATTTTGTGAATACCATACACATGATGTTTGAGGCACAGTATAGGCGCAGAAAGAGACAGAGAAGCCAGCCAGCTGTAAGAAATACGGAGGAACGCAAGCTTATAGATGAGGCAAAGGCGGTTCTGATGGAGAGAAATCACATGACGGAGGACGAGGCACATAAATATATCCAGAAATGTGCGATGGACAGTGGAAGTAAGCTTGTCGAGTCGGCACAGATGGTGCTGAGCCTGTATGTGTGATTTATGGGAAAGCATGAGGCTCTGTGTGATAAGACGGTGTGTAGTGCCAATTTGTTTTTGGAACCATATAAGATAAAAATATAGGGTGCGGATGATAAATCCGCAGATTGGAGATTGCTGTGAAATTTACAAAAATGCAGGGACTTGGAAATGATTATGTATATGTAGACTGTACTAAGGAGGAGCTTGCGACGCCGTCCGATATAGCAAAGGCAGTAAGCGACAGACATTTTGGAATCGGCTCAGACGGACTTATTCTTATTAAGCCTTCCAAGGTGGCAGATTTCTATATGGAAATGTATAATGCCGACGGCTCAAGAAGTGCAATGTGCGGAAACGGAATCCGCTGTGTGGGAAAATATGTGTACGATTTCGGGCTCACGGACAAGCTTGATGTGTCGATTGAGACAGCGGCGGGAATCAAGTATCTTAATCTCAGATTGCTGGGCGGACAGGTGGGAGAGGTACGTGTGAACATGGGTGCTCCTATTTTTGAGCCGGCACTTATCCCGACAACGCTTGAAGCGACAAGAAAGATAGAGGCTGACGGAAGTGACCTTGCGGCACCGCTGCATGAGGGATATGAAAATCCGGTTCCCGATAAGGTTCCGGTCGTTCTTGACGCTCCGCTCACCATCGACGGAAAAGAGTACAGGGTGAGCTGTGTTTCCATGGGAAATCCGCATGTAATAACATATGTCGACGATGAAAAGACAATAGATATAGAGAAAATAGGACCGCTCTTTGAGAGCAATCCTGTATTCCCTGAGCGCACTAACACGGAGTTTATACGTGTTGCGGATAGGAAGAACATCTATATGCGCGTGTGGGAGAGAGGAACCGGTGAGACGCTTGCGTGCGGAACGGGAGCGTGTGCGTCCGCTGTTGCAACCATGTTAAACGGTCTGTGTGACAGAAGGGTTACTGTGCATCTTCTCGGCGGAGATTTATTCATCGAGTGGGATGAGAAGGACAATACAGTATATATGACGGGGCCTGCAGTGACGGTATTTACCGGGGATTATCCGCTTATAAGTCTTTTATAATTTTATAAAAAGATGTTGAGGTCAAAATATACGAGTGTATAACGTATTATATTTATGCATATCAGCTCCGTTGTCCGAAGCAAGTTGTTCTAAGAACTCTGAGAAAGGTATTCTATACATTCGCCACCGAAGCAAAGCATACATCCCTGTATGCATTGCTTCTAAAGCAGCATCCGTGCTGCTTTTGGCTAGGCAGCTTACAGAGCCCTAAGAACATCTAAGCTTCTCCCAAAGTCGTCGAAATGTACATACATAATACGTTATACACAGCCAAGTCTGTAATGCATGTTTTTACACCCTGGTTTTTAGATAATGATTTAAGTCAAGATATAAGATAACACATTCTGCGGGAAAAGTCTGTTAAATAAGTATAAACTTATATTAATGTTAAATTAACTGTATCGTCATGTCCGTGGTGAGGTTCGGGTCAGGCGCCCTGGATTTCACGGACGGCTTCGTAGAAGCGTTCCATCTCCTCGTCCGTTCCGATGGTTATTCTCAGGTGGTCTTTTACTCTGTCACCTGTGAAATAGCGGACATAGATGTTGCGCTTTTTAAGCTCCTCAAACAGCTCCTTCGCCGTTATCCTTGACGGCTTGGCAAAGATGAAGTTGGTCTTTGAGTCCGGGAAGGTAAATCCAAGCTCTCTCAGTCTTACCTTGGCATTCTCTCTCGTATTTACAATCTTAGCGACTGTCTCATTAAAATAATCCTTGTCGGCAAGCACGGCAGTGCCAAGCTCTATAGCCGCCATATTCATTGTGTATGAATTGTAGGAATATTTTACATCATTGAGAGCCTTTATAAGCTCCTCCCCTCCGATTGCATAGCCGATTCTAAGTCCCGCCATTGAACGCGATTTAGAGTAGGTTCTGACCACCAGAAGGTTATCGTATTCGTCAAGGAGCGTGAGTGCACTCTTTCCCCCGAAATCAATATATGCCTCATCCACGATTACTATAACATCCCGGTTGGAATCAAGGATTTTTCTCACATTGTCAAGCTCCAGATAGACGCCCGTCGGTGCATTGGGATTAGGAAAAACGATTCCGCCGTTAGCCCTCATGTAGTCCTCCGGCTTAATATTAAAGCTCCCGTCAAGCATAGGACGCTCATAAGGAATCTTAAACAGATCCGCCCACACATCATAGAAAGAATAGCTCACATCCGGGAAAAGCACCGGCTTATCCGAATTAAAGAACGTGAGGAATGACATCGCAATAACATCATCCGAACCTACTCCGACAAAAACCTGCTTATCGCTGACCCCATACTCAGCTGCCAATGCCTTCACAAGCTTCGTTGCCGCCGGATCCGGGTAAAGGCGGTAATTCTCCATATCCATCTGCTCAGCCGCGCGCCTCGCAAGCGGTGACGGCGGATAAGGATTCTCATTCGTGTTGAGCTTTATAAGCTGTCCCTCCACCTTCGGCTGCTCCCCCGGAACATACGGCACAACCCTGCGAATATTATCTCTCCATTTCTTATCACTCATCTTTATGTCCTCCTATGCTTCCATCCAAAATAATTGCTAAACACATTTTATAACTAAACAGTTGTGCTATTTTACTAGTACACTTCCAGACCTTTTGAATACCGTAATAGTTTGCAGAGCAAACTAATGTCCTTAGCGGCTGTCTTTTAGCCGCTTATGTACCGCTACGGTGTTCAAGGAGTGTAATAGTTCGACTATGTCGAACTAATGTGTCTGGAAGGGTACTAGTAAAATTGCTCAACGTACGGATATAATATACCTCGTTTCGCAATTATCCCTCTATTCCAAGCTCCTTAGCCACAAGCGCGAACTTCGGCAGTGCGTTCATTATAGTATCATAAGAAACACAATATGCGATTCTCACATACCCCGCGCACGCAAATGAGCTTCCCGGAACAATGAGAATGTTATGGTTCTTTGCCGTCTCCACAAGCTTCTTCTCGTCCTTGCCCGGTGCCTTGACCCACAGATAGAACGCGCCCTGAGGCTTAATGCACTCAAAGCCAAGCATCGTAAGACCGTCATAGAGTGCCCTGCGGTTCCTATCGTAGGCTTCCACATTGACCTCAGCATCAAGACATCTCGCCACCGCGCGCTGCATAAGGGTAGGCGCATTCACGAAGCCAAGTATTCTCGTGGCAACACTTGCCGCCGACTGCAGCATCCCGGCATCCACCACCTCATCAGGAATCACAAGATACCCTATTCTCTCGCCCGGAAGCGACAATGATTTGCTGAATGAATATCCTACAATCGTATTGTCATAATATTTTGTAAGGAAAGGAACCGTGACACCATCGTACACAAGCTCACGATATGGTTCATCGGCTATAAGATAAATCTCTGTGCCGTACTCCTTCTGCTTCTTGTCCATAATTGCGGCAATTTTCTTGATTGTAGCTTCAGAATATACAACTCCCGACGGATTGTTAGGGTTGTTGACGATAACAGCCTTCGTCTTAGGTGTTACAGCCGCCTCAAAGGCTTCCATATCAGGCATGAATGTAGCCTCATCCGGTGCAACCTCCACAAGCCTTCCGTCATAATTTGCCACATAGGAACGGTACTCGCCAAAGTATGGAGCAAAAGCGATGACCTCATCGCCGACATTTAAAAGTGACTTGAATATGACATTCAGGCCACCTGCTGCCCCCACGGTCATAATAATATTTTCAAATGTGAAATGCGTCCCGAATCTCTTATTAAGATTCTCCGCAACTGCACCTCTCACATCCGCATAGCCCGGATTACTTGTATATCCATGCAGAAACGTGCTCTCCTCCTCATCAACAATCGCCTTTATCGCCTCATTGACCTCCTTAGGTGCCGGCACATTGGGATTTCCAAGACTGAAATCATATACATTCTCAGCCCCATACTGTGCCGCAAGCTTCTTTCCCTCCTCAAACATGGCTCTTATCACCGAGCTGCCCTTTACAAGACCTACCATTCTCTCCGAAATCATACCGGTTCCTCCTTTTATTATTTTATCAGCATCCTGTCGCTATATTGTACAGGTTATAATACACTCCCTGCTTTTCCATAAGCTCCTTATGTGTTCCGCTCTCCGCAATTCCGTCCTCCGTAAGTACAAGTATCCTTTCCGCGTTTCTGATTGTTGAGAGCCTGTGTGCGATAACAAATGTTGTCCTGTTCGCAGCAAGTGTCTCAAGGGACTCCTGGACAACCTTCTCGCTCTCATTGTCGAGAGCGCTTGTAGCCTCGTCAAATATAAGAATCGGCGGATTCTTTAAGAATACCCTCGCAATCGAAAGACGCTGCTTCTGCCCACCGGACAGTTTTATTCCGCGCTGTCCTATATCTGTATCGTAGCCTTCAGGAAGGCTCATAATAAATTCATGCGCATTAGCCTTTTTAGCCGCTTCATAGACCTCCTCATCGGTCGCTCCCGGTCTTCCGTATCTGATATTTTCGATTATTGAACCTGCAAAGAGGTATACATCCTGCTGCACAATTCCTATATTATTTCTCAGACACTTAAGCTTTAAATCTCTCACATCGACGCCATCGACGCTTATACTTCCCGAAGTGACATCATAGAATCGCGGAATGAGACTGCAAAGGGTAGTCTTTCCCGCTCCTGATGAGCCGACAAGCGCAACATACTCACCTGCCTTCACAGCAAGGCTTACATTTTTTAACACATATTCATTCTTGTCATTGTATCTGAAGGAGACATCCGTAAAGGCAACATCACCCTTGAAATCATTCTTTTCAACTGCATTATCCTTGTCCTTTATCGCAGGCTCAATAGACATAATCTCAAGAAAACGCTCATATCCTGAGACACCGTTCTGGAAAGTCTCAGTGAAGTTGATAAGCTTCTTAACCGGTTCGGTAAAGTTGTTCACATACAGAAGGAAGGTTATGAGCACTGTCACATCTACAATACCCTTGGTTATGAACACGGCTCCCGCCACAATAACAATAATATTTATCATGGTCATAAATGCGCCAAGCCCTGAGTGGAAGCCTCCCATATACAGATAACTGCTCTTTTTAGTTTCAACGAAGCGGCTGTTGCCGTCACGGAACTTTTCCATCTCCGCGTCCTCATTTGCAAAGGATTTTACAACCCTTATTCCGGAAAGATTATCCTCTATGGTAGCATTTATGTCAGCAATCTTTGCTCTGTTCCGCTTAAATGCTGCTTTCATCTTCTTGTTAAAATAATATGCATAAGCAAACATAAACGGTATAATCGCAAACGCAACCAAGGTGAGCCTTATATTGATTGACGCAAGAATCGCAAATGAACCGATAAACTTAATTATGGATATGACAATATCCTCCGGTCCATGATGGAAAAGCTCCGCTATCTCAAAAAGGTCATTGGTAACACGGCTCATAAGCTGTCCGACCTTCTGGTCATCAAAGAAATTGAACGATAACCTCTGATACTGTGCAAATATCTCATTTCGCATATCATACTCCATCTTAGCTCCCATGATATGTCCCTGATATGCGATAAAAAAATTGCAGTATGCCTCAAGAAGCACAAGCCCGACCATCAAAAGTGCAAGCTTTAAAATGACCTTGAGCGCTTCATCCGCCTCATAAAATATCACCGTACCTGTTATATATCTTATTATAAGCGGTATAACAAGCGTCACCGCCGCACCCATAATCGCAAAGAACATATCCGCAAAGAACAAGCCCTTGTATGGTTTATAATATGAAAAAAATCTCTGCCATTTACCCATATTGCGCTTGGCATCGTATGACACATCAAATGGATCTGTGGGTATTGATGTAAAGCCTTTATTTTTCTTATTCATTTCAATCTCCGTTTTCATATTCGTTATTGTCAATATCTTTAATTTTCTTAAAAATTTTTACGGCAGCTATGTATCATATAAGAATCGACATTTAAGTTCCGCCGGCATATCAATTATCTTTTCCAGTTCATAAGCACCGTCAACATTCTTCTGTATCCGAACGCCTTCTCTCTCATCACCATGCGCTCCATGTCATCGAGGTTGAGGTCCGAGTGCTCTATCTCCATGGAATAGTTGTGCACAAGCCATACCTGCTCGTCGAATGTGAGCTTTTTGCCATTTTTATACCAGAGAGCCATATCCAGCTCATGTATTATGAGAACCGCCGCAAGTCCGAAGCGCAGCTTGCTCTCGACCTCATAGTCATATACTGCCCCGGCAAAATATGTGAAGATAAAATATGACATAAGCTGTTCGTACTCCTCCATCCTGTCAGAATAATAGCTGTCAAACTCCTCACAGAGAACCTCATACTCATTAACGGTCATATCCTTGTACAGAAGCTTCTGCGTCTCCCTTACAGACTCTGTCCACGATGGTCTTAACACCTCCAGCCTGTGCAGTTCTTCAAGCATATCATTCATATACTGCTGCCTTAAGCCGGCTTTGCCACGGTATCCATTGTAGGTCTTCTTTTCCGTGGCTGCCTGATGTTCTTTTTCATCAATCTCGAATATCCGGTCATTGTCTATAAGCCCCTGTATGCCATGCACAATATCAAGAAGCCTTGCAAGCCTGCAGCTTATCGTCCCCTTTTTTCCATGCAGAACATCATAGAGCACCTCCCGGATGTCAAGAAGCTTCGTAAACATAAGATAGTCAAAATCCTCGTACTCCTCTTCCTCATCGTCATTCTCAGTGTAAAATCCTACCCTGCCTCTGTTTTCAAGAACTATTCTCGCCGCCTCCGGGCATGACACGGAAAGGGAAATCTCCCTCACATTCTCATATTCCTCAAAATGCCTTGGATATCTCTGGCACAGAACACACATCTTATCCTCCCCGGCATCACAGTAGACATCACACAGACCACGCTCATTTAAAAGCGCACACTTGCCCGCAAACTGCTCGAACATTCCGTTCTCCCAGTCTATAGAGTTGCGCAGGCGCACACCTATCTCGCCCTCCATTTTTTCATACCGCTCAAGCGACTCCTCATCTATCGTTATCTGCCAGCCTGCCGCGCAGCAGTTATCCTTGCACTCACCGCCGATACAGCAGAATTTCTTATAATAATCAGGATATGTGTATTCCATGGTTAAAAATTTTCCTCCTAAAACCAGGCAGCTGTCCGCAAGCCGCCTTGCTGCTTCAATGATTATATATTACACGAAAAAATAATTGCGAAACCCGGCTTAATCCCTGCCGTTATGCAATCTACTATATCACACTCCCGACTGTCTGCAAATGTAATATAGCAAAATCACACAACATCCGGTATACATAGCCAGAGTTTCGCAATTATACTTTTAATTAATCTCTTACCTTAATATGCACTTCACGAAGCTGTGTCTCCGTAACCTCGCCCGGTGCTCCGCACATGAGATCCTGCGCATTGCCGTTCATAGGGAACGTGATAATCTCACGGATGTTCTCCTCATCGCGAAGAAGCATAATCATACGGTCAACGCCCGGTGCCATACCTGCGTGTGGAGGTGCTCCGAACTGGAACGCACTGTAGAGCGCCCCGAACTTGGTCTTTAAATCCTCCTGTGTGTAGCCTGCAATCTCGAATGCCTTTACCATTATATCAAGGTCATGGTTGCGGACGGCTCCGCTTGAAAGCTCAATTCCGTTACATACAATATCATACTGATATGCCAGTATGTCAAGAGGATTCTTGGTATTAAGCGCCTCAAGTCCTCCCTGTGGCATTGAGAACGGATTGTGTGTGAATACAATCTTCTTCTCCTCGTTGTCATACTCAAACATAGGAAAATCATTTACAAAGCAAAAGCGGAATGCGTTCTTCTCGTATAAATCAAGTCTCTTTCCAATCTCATTTCTGAGCTGTCCGGCATAGAGATTAGCCCTCTCCTCCTTATCCGCGATAAAGAAGATGGTATCCCCCGGTACAAGTCCGGCAAGCTCTGCCAGCTCCGCCTTATATTCATCAGGAATGAACTTGTCGATAGGTCCCTTATAGCTCATGTCATCTGCAATCTCAAGGTATCCAAGTCCGCCCATTCCGATTGACTGTGCGTAGCTTAAAAGCTTTTCGTGAAAGCCCTTTGACATCTCAGCGTGAACCTTGATAGCTCTTACCGTTCTCTTTAAAAACGGCTTGAATGTGCACTTCTGGAAAAATTCTGTGACATCCATTATTCTAAGTGGGTTTCTCAAATCCGGCTTGTCACAGCCGAACTCAAGCATAGCCTGCTTGTAGCTGATAACCGGGAACGGAGCCTGTGTGACAGATGCGCCCTCAGGTGCAAACTTGTTAAATGTGGAAGTAAGAACCTCCTCACCTGCCCTGAACACATCCTCCTGTGTCGCAAAGCCCATCTCAAAGTCAAGCTGGTAGAACTCTCCCGGTGAACGGTCTGCTCTTGCATCCTCATCCCTGAAGCATGGTGCTATCTGGAAATACTTGTCAAAGCCTGACACCATAAGAAGCTGCTTATACTGCTGCGGTGCCTGAGGCAGTGCATAGAACTTACCCTTGAACTTTCTTGAAGGAACGATGTAATCTCTCGCTCCCTCCGGCGATGACGCACACAGGATAGGTGTCTGAATCTCTAAGAAGCCCATCTCTGTCATCTTCTGTCTTAAATAGCTTATAACCTGTGAACGGAAAATTATATTATCCTTAACCTTCTTATTTCTCAAATCAAGATAGCGGTACTTGAGACGGACATCCTCCCTCGTCTCCTTGGAGGTTATAATCTCAAAAGGAAGCTGTGCCTTCACCTTGCCGAGCACTGTGACCTTATGTGCCTCAAGCTCTATTGTCCCGGTAGGAATCTTAGGATTATATGTCTCCTCATCCCTGTGCTCAATCACACCCTCGATGCTTATACAATCCTCCTTGGAAAGTCCGTTAAGAAGACTTGTATCTCTCATAACCACCTGCAGAACTCCATACATATCACGCAGATCCACGAAGGACACTCCGCCATGATCACGAATATTTTCAACCCAGCCTGCAGCCTTACAGCTCTTTCCTACATCCTCCTCTGTGATACAGTCAATGGTCTTGTCACGATAAATGTTGTTGATGTTCATGTTCTCCTCCATATACGCGCCGACGGCGCTCTCTTTATAGAACTACTAAAGCCTCCACAGATTCAGGAATCAATGATATTCGCAATCCGCCTTCGCTGCTTGCTCATATAAAATAAAACGTCCTGAACTATGCCTAGTTCAGGACGAACATATTGTCCGCGGTACCACCTGATTTACTGATAAACAGTCACTTTGCGGTTCTAACAAACCCTTCCGGTTATCGCCCGGTCTACGTCGCCCTTACTTAGAAGCGGTATAAATAACCAATAAGCTGATATGCTCTGTATACCTCATGCAATTCCGTACAGCTATAGGCTTCATACCTCTATCCGTTCTGTTTGCAGCTCCTGAGTGTTATTCCCATGTGTTCTGCTGCCGGGCTTCCACCATCCCCGGTTCTCTGTAAGTGACCACTCATGGTACTTCTCTCTATCAACGCCTTAAAATGGATTATAATAGGTGTCCTTTTATTTGTCAACAATTTATTGTGGTAAAGTGTGAAAAATTTTTCAATCAGCTACACCACCTGCTGCTATAAACAGCGCGCTGCTATTACTCTCTTCCAGTTAGCAATCATGCAGCTTGTAAGGCTGATGTCATCATCCTCAACCGTAATCTCATCCGCCGTGTACCAGCCCGCCATCGACAGCTCCTCCCTGTCAAGCTCTATCCTGTCGGCACCGTCAAGCTCCGCATAGAAGCCCAGAAGAAAGCCTCCGTCCATGCCCCACGGCTGGCTCGCATAGTAGGTGACATTCTTCACCTGAACGCCAACCTCCTCAAACACCTCTCTTCTTACAGTGTCCTCCGCCGACTCTCCTATCTCAACAAAGCCCGCAATGAGTGCATAGCCCTTGTAATCCCTGCCGTTATACTTTGTCATAAGAAGGTGGCTGCCATCGTGGACACCCACAATCACAGCAGGCGAAATTCTCGGGAAAATAAGATTGCCGCAGTCCGGACAGCGAAGTGCACGAAGCCTTGTATCATGGAAGGTCTGTCCGCCGCATCTTCCACAGTGCGCATTGTCCCTGTACCAGCAGTGCAGATGATAGCCCGTCATAAGCGCAAATACCCTGTACTTAGGCTTTGCATGTCGCAGTGCCTTGTAATGCTCATACGAATATCCAAGCTCAGCCCAGTCCGGCTCAGAAGCCCCGGTATAGTGGGTAATCAGAAAATATTCCTCACCGTCTATGGCGAACAGATAGCGGTATTCCGCCACGTATTTTTCAATCTCACCGAACCTGGGAAAGTACACATCACCCGCCGGCACATCCTTCTCGAGTGAGCTTGCCGACTCCTCCGGTATATCCCGCGTACCCTCACATTTCTCATGTGCCGTGAGCACATAGCTGTCCTTGAATATAAGGCACACCGCCTTTTCATCCGGGGTCTTGTCCGGGTAATAATTATTATCGTATTTTTTTGGTAAAATATCCTGAAGCATATAATTTTTCCTCACATACTTTTCTTATAAGATAATCGCAAAGCTCTAATTCGTCATCTTTATCGAAATATCATTCCCGAACGCATTGATTTTTGCATAGCTTCCGCAGATGACCGGCATCATAGGTGACAAATGGCCTAAGTCCACATCCATTATGATAGGAACCTTATATTTTGAAAGAATGCCTGTTACCGCATTGTACTGATTCATCCCCATCATATCACTGCCAAAGCACAGAGGTCTTCCTATAATAAAGCCCTTCACATGCTTGAACCAGCCGGCATGCTCCATGTTCCAGAGTGCCCTTCTTATTCCCATCACATTAAGGTCGCAGCTCTCCAAAAACCATATAATTCCGTCGTTCTCATATCGCTCGTTAAACCGGGCAACCTTGTCAAAATTCGTGCCTGCAAGATTTACAAGGCAGTCCATGCAGCCACCGATGAGACGCCCGGATAAGAATACCTCATAGTCCCTCGCCATGCTGCCGCCGACACCCGGAATGTAATAGTACAGCTCTCTCTTCTCAGTGAGATTGTACGGAAGAAGCGGATGCTCCTCATCCCTTATGCCTTCCTTCTCCCACATCGGATAACCCTTCACAATATTTTTCTTTCCTGTAAGGACATCATAAGCGTCCTGAATAGATTCATGCCACGGCTCCATTCCGAATGAAGCAGCACATGGAGCATATATTGAAGCCACATCGCATATTGTTGTCAGCAGGAATGTAAAATTAGTGTTATCCGAAAAGCCCATATACCACTTAGGCTTTGCCTGCATAATCTTCTCAAAATCCACATAATCAAGCGTTTCACACATAAGCTCTCCGCCGCCGCAGGATATCAGTGCATCATTATTCTCACTACAGTAATAATCCGTAAGTTCTTTTCCACAGTTTTGCGGTGTCGAGCTTATACCTATGCCGTCCCCTGCATAACAGTTAGGTCCTATATCGAACTTATGCCCTAACTCTCCCAGCTTTTTCTGTGCATTTTTAAATGCTGTTTTATAAGGCTCCGTGTTACACCCGAATGAAGGTGCAACGAAGCCTATAGTTCCATCGGACTTTAAAAATTCAGGAAAACGCATATTTTTATTCCTCCATACAAAAAGTATTATGATAGGCAATTGCACAACGTACGGCTAATACAAATAGAGTTTCGCAGTTACCTAAAATATTATGAAGCATCAGTGCATTGCTCTATCGCAATGTAGCAGCGAATTGACACTTTTTTATCTTTCGTTTATACTTCGTGATTGCAAATACAAATATACAAAACGTGAGGTTATTATATGTCACATATCAACTTAAAATCAATAGAAAAAATATTAATGATACTTATTGGAAATCTGCTATACTCATTTGCAATAGCATTTTTCATACTTCCAAGCGGGCTTATCACAGGCGGAACCACAGGTATCGCACTTTTTGTAAACTATCTCACAGGTTTTGATATCAGTCTTTTTGTTCTTATTTTTAATATAGTGATGTTCATTGTTGGATTTCTTATTCTCGGAAAGACCTTCGCCCTCTCAACAGTACTCAGTTCAATATGCTATCCATTCATGCTGTCACTCGGACAGAGACTTAATCTGCTGATGGGGGATTTGACGCATGACCTGATACTGTGCACCGTGTTCGGCGGACTTTTAATCGGAATGGGCATCGGCATTGTAATCCGTGCCGGAGCATCCACCGGCGGTATGGACATCCCTCCGCTTGTCCTCAACAAAAAACTGGGAATAAATGTGTCTGTCTCACTGTATGTATTTGATTTTACAATACTTATACTACAGATGTTTTTCTCTAACCGCGAACAGATATTGTACGGAATACTTCTTGTATGCATATATACATTTGCACTTGAAAAGGTTCTCATAATGGGAAAAAGCAAGACTCAGGTCGAGATAGTCAGTGATAAATACAAAGAGATAAATGAACTTATAACAACAAAATTTGACCGCGGAACAACGCTTTATAACGCAAACGGTGGGTTCACAGGCAATTCAACCTGTGCCGTGTTAACTGTGATTAACAAGCGTGAGCTCTTTGCAATACAGGAGGCAGTCATGAAGGTTGACCCGGCTGCCTTCATAATTATCAGCCAGGTCAATGAGGTAAAGGGACGCGGTTTTACTCTTCAGAAGAAGTATGAGGTGAAGTAAGCTTCTCCATAAGAAGGAACTTCCCCTTTCTGAAATATGCATCACCTGCGCAGCTATAGCCTGCACTCTCATATAACTTAACAGCGCTGGGGTTTTTCGTAAATACATCGAGACGTATTGAGGAAAAACCCTCTTTTAATGCCTCTTCATCAATGTGTCTGAGCGTTCTCGCCGCAATTCCCATTCCTCTGTATTCCGGCTTCACACACAGTCTGTGCAGCACAATAAAATTATCCGAATTATCCTTAAAATTGCCGAATTTATATGCCGCATCCTGATGTTTATTGAGCGTATATACAGCGACAAGCTTCCCTCCCTGTTTTACAAGTGTGAGGGTTCCCTCCTTTATGTCCTTCGCGACATCACTTATTGCGGGATATATCTCGTCCCACTGGTCAAGCCCATTCTCCTTCATATTCTCCTTGGCAGCATTTAAAAGCTGCATAACCTCATCCTTATCGCCATCCTGTGCTTTCTCGAAGAAAAACATTGTCTCCATAAAGTATGACCTTATCTGGCTGCATGCACTGAGCACCATAATTGCCGGTATCAATATTCCCAGCACAGGATTAAAAAGCACACCAAGCACTCCCGCAAGCGACAAAATAGTCAATATCAATATAATAAAGGAAACCGTCCCGAGAAAGCTCCACATTATCATATTGTATTTCTTTATCTTAAGATTCGTTTTATTATCCATTCCCTGCCTCCAAGCATATAATTTTTCACACTTATTATTAAATGTGTCTGTTTATAAAATCCGGATTCCGGATACTTTCCAAAAATTATTATACATTTTTTTCATGTATATTTCAATTAATAGTTGCTTTTAAATAGCTATAGTTGTAGAATAAAATATAGGTAATGAGTACTATTTTGGCATTATTTGTGATATATTTTTTGCATATTCTGACATTTTACCCTTACATCTTACACTTAGAGGAGTACATAGCTATGAAGAGAATAACTACTTTTTTCCTGTCATTTGTACTGACATTTTCGTTGATGTCGAGCACACATTTCGACATCAGCGCCGCCGCCCCGGATGACGAATACAGGATTCTATTTTTAAGCTCTTATTCTTATGGATGGGACACCGTCCAGATTCAGATTGAAGGAATTAAAAAGGGAATAACCGATGATGTTGTTTTAGACTATGAATTCATGGATACCAAACGCTTCCCCGGCAAGGAAAGCATTGATGTTTTTTATGAAGGTCTATCCTACCGTATGTCCCATGCCGCACCTTACGATGCGCTTATTGTCGGAGACGATGCCGCCCTGCATTTTGCCATTGAGCATCGTGACGATTTATTTAGGGATATGCCTATAATATTCGAGGGTGTGAATGATATAGAATATGCAAAGGAGGTTTCCGAAGACCCTCTTATAACCGGCGTGGTTGAGGATCTGTCTATTACATCGAACATTGATTTCGGTCTTAAGCTCTACCCTGATGCCGGAGAAGTTATCGCAATTCTTGATAACTCGATTACAGGTGAAGCAGAGCGCAGCTCTTTTTACAGCATTGCTCCTCTCTACCCATCCCTTACTTTTTCGGAAATCAACTGCTCTGAGCTGACATCCGGCGAACTCATTGACAGACTTTCAGACATTCCCGAAAATACCATTCTGATATACATAGTCATGACCGAGGATGCAAGCGGCAGGCAGTACACCAGCCTCCAATCAGTCAACCTGATAAGTACCTACAGCAGGGTTCCGGCTATCCGTATGGTTTCAGGAGGAATAGGCTATGGTCTTCTTGGCGGCAACATTGTTTCCATGGAGCTATCAGGTCAGATTGCAGCCGAAATGGCAAATGAAATCGTACATGGAAAAAATCCTGCGGAGTACACCTCCATAATTGACAGTCCGAACATCTACTGCATAGATGAAGCAGTAATGCGCAAGTACGGACTTGACCTTAAGCTTATTCCAAAGGATGCACGGATTATAAATCATACCCCTACTTTCATTGAAAAATATCATATTATTCTTATGCCGATTGCCATAATCATGCTGCTCCTGCTGATAATTATTGTATTTCTGTTATTACGTTCAATAAAGCAGTATTTTCTCACCCGTGAGTTAGACCGCGAGAAGAAAAAGATTGCCGAGGACTCGACCTACGATTTTCTAACCGGTCTCTCTAACCGCAGCAAGCTATACTCCGACCTGAATATATTAGGTGCAGGCCATGCCTCATGTGCCCTTTTCATCTTCGATATAGACGGCTTCAAGCAGATTAACGATACCTATGGGCATCAGGCAGGCGACGAGGTTCTTACCGAACTGGGCAAGCGTATCAGCAGCGTTAAAAATCCTGCCTTCACACCATACCGGCTGGCAGGCGATGAGTTCATATGTATATACAGAACCCGCAACCATGAACAGATAGACGAATGCGCCAGACACTGCATGGAATTGTTTGAACCCGATTTCAAGATTAAAGACTTAAGTATTTCCGTTAAGATAAGTCTGGGAATAGCTGTATCACCTGATGACTGCATCGGCGTTGAAAAGCTTATTGAATGTGCCGATAAGGCGATGTATACTGTCAAGAAGAACGGAAAGAACTCCTATGCGTGGTACTCTGATATCAAGGAAAAATAAATGTTAAAAGGAAGCAAAGCATGAATAATTCTACAGAAAATAATATAAATAAAAGACCCGCAAAACATATTTCCGAGTCAAGAACCGAACAGCAGTATCTTATACGCCCTGCTCACATGAACCATTATGGAAGACTATTCGGGGGAGAGCTGCTCCGTTGGATAGATGAGCTTGCAGGCATCGTTGCAAGAAGGCATGCGAATGCCAATATAACAACTGCAGCTATAGATAATCTCCAATTCAAAGCCCCTGTGTATGCCGGACAGATGCTTGTGTTGGTCGGACATATCACCTATGCCGGCACCACTTCCATGGAGGTGCGCGTTGACACATACACAGAGGATTTAGATGGAATGCGCCGTGTAATAAACAGAGCTTATATTGTGATGGTCGCCATTGATGACAATGGCAGACCCGTTCCGGTTCCTGATATCATAATTGAGACTGAAGAGGATCGTATGGAATACGAGTCTGCCATAAAAAGACGCGATATGAGAAAACTACGCAGAGCGGAAGGTTTCTAACACACTACGTTATTCTTATCAACATTTCCCCTCTCGAATGCAACAGCATTCTCAAAGGTTGTAAGGCTGATTGCCTCTAAAGCCTCCTCCGTCAGAAAACCCTGATGTGAGGTGACAATAACATTAGGGAACGATAGAAGTCTTGCAGTCGTCGAATGCTGCAATACTTCATCTTCCCTGTTCTCGAAGACATTGCTGCCCTCCTCCTCGTAAACATCAAGTCCAACTCCAAAGAACTTCTTCTCCCTTATTCCCTCTATCAGATCATTCGTAGCGACAAGAGCACCTCTTGATGTATTTACAAGAATGACATTGTTCTTCATTTTCCTGATTGTATCCATACATATAAGATGATAGGTATCTTTTGTAAGCGGACAGTGAAGTGAAATAAGGTCACTCTCCGAAAGCACTTCATCAAGGCTCTTATAAGTCACAAAATCCAGATTCTTATTCGGATACATATCATAAGCAATTACATTCATTCCAAACCCATGACATATCCTGCACATCGCCGCACCAATCTTGCCTGTTCCGATAATTCCCGCAGTCTTTTTATAGAAATTGATTCCGGTAAGACCATTGAGACTGAAATTATTTTCCCTCACTCTGATATAGCTCTTATGAAGATGTCTGTTGACACCAAGTGCAAGCGTCATCGCAAGCTCCGCAACCGCCTCCGGCGAATATCCCGGAACTCTCAGCACAGTTATCCCATGCTTCTTCGCTGCTTCTATATCTACATTGTTAAAACCTGCACATCGAAGCAGTATACACCTGACCTTCTCATCTGCAAGCCTGTCTATCACTCCCGCGCTGAGATTGGAATTGACGAACGCACATACTGCATCCGCACCACGCGCAAGCATGGCCGTCTTCTCTGTTAAATCCGCATCCTCATACTCCACCTCAATGTCCGGATAATTACCGTTACATCTTTCAAATGATTCTCTGTCATAAGGTTTTGTGTCATAAAATACAATTTTCATAGTTTTGCCCCTTTCTGATACATTTTAGAAACTATGTTCCAAGCTTCTGTCCTGCACTTATGTTCCGGATCTTGTGTTCGGAACCTGCGTCTTGTGTTCCAAACCTGCGTCTTGAGCTTATAATCCGGAGTCCGGTGTTACTGCTGTAAAAAAACTTATGACATATAATGTTTAATCCAATTTCTGAGTTTAATTAAAACAATATATTGCCAACAAATATATAATAGCAAAATTAAGGATCATTATCAATGGCATTCCTACAACAAAATACCAATGTTTTGTCTTGTGCCTGAAAAAATACATGCCAAGCACCGCCCCAGGACCTCCACCAAGAAGTGCCGCCCCGAACAGCCTTGCCTCAGGTATTCTCCACTCATGTTTCTTCGCCCGTTTCTTGTCAATGCCCATCATTGCAAATGCCGTTATATTTATCACTATCAGATATAATGCCAAAATATATTTTAAAATATTCATTTGTATTCCTCACTTCCAAAGCCTTATAAGCCCGCCGGTTTACCCCGTGAATCGCTGCCTTATCATATTCCGCGGTTCCCCATTGCCAACATAAACCATTTTCACACAATGAGCTTAAAATTATAATAAGCCCTTCTTATCGCGGGTAACCGTATACTGTTCAATATACTCATTCATTCTGGCCGCCTCCGCTGCAAGCTCCTCTATGACTCTGTTTACATCCATAAACCTCTCGGAATTCTGAGTACACATCGCAGTTGTCTCCTCGGAAGCAGCACTTATCTCCTCACTTGCCGATGATAGACTGCTGTTGTTGTCTATAAGCACCGCATTCGTATCCTTAAGGCTTACTGCCCTTGCACTCATGTCAGCAGCATCAATTTTAAGCTTCCCAATACTCTCCTTGATACTTCCGAAATTATCCTCAATCTCATGAATCATTGACACCTGCTTGTCCATCTCCGTCATAACAGTATCCATCGAGCTCAACGTATCCTCTGCATTGACATTAAGCTTATCTATAATCTGCTGTATATCCCCTGTTGAGTTCTTAGTCTGCTCAGACAGCTTCCTGATTTCCTCCGCAACAACAGCGAAGCCTCTTCCTGCTTCCCCTGCCCTTGCCGCCTCGATTGAAGCATTAAGTGAAAGCAGACTGGTTCTGCTTGATATTTCATTGATTATACTGACAATCTTCTCCATATCCTTTGTATGCTCATGAAGCTCTCCCATATTTTCCCTTACAGCACGACTCTCACTCTCCATGCCATTTGTTCCTGACACAACCTCCTCAACAAGCTGCTGTCCCACCATCACATCCTTATCAGATTGTACAGCAATAGTCTCCAGTCGTCCTGCTATATCCACAGTGTCCTTTATTATGCCCTGTATACGTTCTGTCATGACAGTCTGCTCCTGTATACTTGACACAGTATTCTCCATACCTGCTGATACATCGCACATTGACTGAGCTACATTATTGGTCGCCTCAGAAACCTCTCCAACGGTACCCTTTATCGACTGCGTAGAACGATTGATAAGCTTTCCCGCAGAAATAATCGACTGCATCATCTCCTCCTGCCTCTGCTGCTCTGCGGCAAGCTCTGCAAGCTCCTCCTTGTTATGCACCTCAGCGACCTTTGACGCTATATATATACTGATATTCAGAATAACTACTATCAGCACAGTCATATAAATCTGATTAAGTGATGTTCGGTCAGAGGCTCCCAGCACCTTCACAGAATATATTCCGTTAAACACTACAAGAATATTATTCACCACGGCAAACCTGATTTCCAGATTACAATTAAAATACATCATCGCCGCTATCATTACCGGAAATATAAAAAGATTATACACAAAAACCTTGGACGAAAGACATGAAACCTCGAATACAACATAAAACATTGTTATCGCAAAATGCCTGTAATTCAACGATAACGGCAGTCTTGCAAAGTATATCATGGAAAGAAGCATTGGCACCGCTATCATCAATGCAATAATCACTGCCCTTTTTACCCCCATAATCCCCTGTAGTATCTGTCCTAAATACATCAGAATTAAAAAAATACTGACAATCACAATTGTGATGCATACGCTTCTGTTGGTCCGCATGCATGTGCGGTCACTGAGTGACAAATTTTCCTGTCCTGCCATAAGCCTTCTCCTCCTAAAATCATATAATTTTTAACCATAATAACTACCACGTTTTCAATAATTATATAATAATGTATAGAGCGGCTCCAAAGTCAATCAATTGTCTATAAATTAACAATTTGTTCACAGTTTTTCATTCTGTTTTCTCATTTATTTTGTCACAACAGCATTTAAAATGTGTATTTTATATTCAATTATATAATGCATCCTATTAGTTATAAATTTATCATTTTCTTCTGCCGTACTTCTTTTCATCTCCGGCACAGTCCTCTTCTCCATGCTTCTTCCCATCACAACGTAGATAGCATTTTCTATATCTGTTTGAGACAAAAGGCAGAAGTACCGCTTATTACGGAAATAACCGGTTCTCTTTAACATCTTCTGCTTTTTGTATTTCTTGCATCTGTACCGTATGAAGTCTATTTTTCATTCGGGATGTTCTATCTGAATTTTTACCAACAAATCCTCTGGAGAAAAAGGTTGCTCTAGGGTCATAGCAAGACTGTACATGTACAAGTCAATAGGTGTTATGTCTTTCAGTTTTATCATCATTACGTCCTCTTTTACGTTCTATATGATATATTATAATATTAGCAGAGTGGGAAAGAAGTTGTAAATACTTGATTTATAGATGGATAGCGTTAGTTATTTTATTTCGTACAAATGAAGAATACCGCTATATGTTTACTTCATGATATGGTATAATTCATTCAGTTGGGTTGATATGGATACTCAACAAAATTTGAAGTTGCAGAGGAGAATGTACTATGAAATGTCCATATTGCCAAGAAGAAATGCAGCTGGGCTATATCCCTAACGGGGGACAGCCTGTGCAATGGATTCCGAACGGAGAAAGACCATCGGTTCTCTCTTTTTCTATTGCAGAACAGGGAGTTCCCCTAATCAATCAGTTCAAACCGTTAAAAGCGAATGGATATAAAGCGGAGGCGCATTATTGTTCAAATTGTAAGGTAATCATTGCACCGACAAAAAACTGATTACGGAATGTCAACTTCCAGTTTTTCTAAGAGTTGAAAGCACACGATTATTTGAATTTTCTGCTACGTTTTATGGAGTATTTCGTTATTTTACAGAGATTCCACCGATATTCTACTTATAAGGGATTTTAATTAAATGATGAAAGAAGTACCTTTATATCATCAAATGAACGGAGGAATACATATGAACCAATTAATTACAGGAAAATTTATAGCATTAAAGAGAAAACAGAAAAATCTAACACAGGAACAATTAGCAGAAAAACTTGGAGTTTCCAATAAGACTATTTCAAAGTGGGAGACGGGCAAGTGTATGCCTGACTATTCCATTGTAAAGAGTTTATGCGAGGAATTGGAAGTGACAGTGGCAGAACTGATGGATGGCGAAATATCCGATGAAAAAAGTGTTCGTACCTATGATGATGAGCAGATTTTAGATTTGTTAAGAAGAACACAAGAGTTAGAAAAGCAAAAAAATATGTTATATGGAATTATGCTTATTGTAATGGGTATTGCATTGCAGGCTCTTTCATATGCAATTGGCGGTTCGGATTTTAAGGACTTTATTTCTGGCCTACTATTGGGATTGTCCATTGGAGAAATGCTGGTTGGTGCTTATGTTGTTGGAAAATCCTTGGCAAGAAGATAACTTTCAGCTTTGTAATGAGTTGAAAGCAGCAATAATTTGGAAATTGTATTAGAGAATATTCGAGAGGTTGGTGTTAAAATGATATATAGCTTTAATGCAATATTGTTTGCCGAGGGAATACGTACATTTATTGAGATACCATTTAATGTGCATGAAGAAACGGGATTAAAGGGAAATATCCCATGCCGTGTGTCTATATATTGCTTGGTAATATTGGAGAAGTGCTGGCAGCATACCATTATGGAATACTGCTGTTTAAGCAGTCAGAGCCTACACATACCGGTAACAGAGTGTGGGAAGCATCCAGATATGTACGTCAGATGAATCATTACAGTATATCCGTTCCTAAGTTGTTACAGTTGAGAGAACAGATTACAGATGATGAGCGGATTAAGCAGGAGCATCCAGTTAAGCCGTATGTACGAACTTACAAGAATGGAAGATAAGGAGTGTTAATGAGATGGATTTGGGATATGGTTTTACCAGTGGTACAAATAGAATCAGTAAGCAGAAAGTATGTTATTGGTTGCATACTGATAATGATATTACATGGAACTCTTTTGTATGGTACATTGCAGATTATTGTGATATAGAAGATTTCGGAGAAGATTGGATTAGTATAAGGTTGGTATCTGTAAAACAGCGTGAGTTCTTTTATAAAAGGGTCATGGAATATAATGAGGCGATATGTGCATATAACTTTGAGATAGACCGGGAAAACGAGCTGTGGAAAGACCATAAAAAGGGTGCAGACCGTAACCATAATATTCTACTCCGGCTGATAAAATAATAAACAAAAACGAAGTTCGGAAGCATCCCAAAGTTTGTGTAAACCTCCAAACCGATCTGGCAACTATGGATATCACGAAAAAATGGACCGGACACAGGCAGGACTGGGGGCAGATCCACTCCCAGCTTGAAATCTATTTTGAAGAGCGTCTGATCGGACGCAACCTGTAAAACCAGCTTGTTTTGGGCAGGTCTTATTGACATGCCCAAAAACTCCTGTATAATGCAGATATGGGCAGAATCCGGAAAACCGGCTCTGCCCATTTGTAACTATTCACAAATCTTATATCAGTTTTTAGCGTTTACACAAAACTTGAAACGGTCTTACATAACGGAACAAATATCTCATAATAATCCATTATTTTCTCCCCGGTAACAAGGCTGTATATATAAAATGCATATATCTCATCCGTGCACTCTATTTCGTGTTTCCCTGCATATTCATATATCCGGGAAAAATCCCATTCAATACCAGCCATCTTTTCATCAAATGACTGTATCGTGTACAGGCTCTTCACTCCTTCTATTCTTCCTAACTCTTTTTTCTCATCCTTTAAAGGGCTTATCCCAATCATAGGCTCCCTTATTACAAACATAAGGCTGTCTGAAGCAAAGCTGTCTCCTTGTTTTTTTATATGGTAGCACATATTCCCAAAGGAAAATGCAGGATTATTAAATATTTCCTTAATCTCACTGTATTTAATTTCACCCGTGCTGTTTGCATGTATCACATATCCTGTAGGAAGCTCCCTTATTTCATACCTGTCAATCCCATGCTTCACACTCATAATATGCTGCTTCATGAACCTAAGCTTATCTGACTTTCTCCTAAGCTGCTCTATCTGTGCCTCATTGCTATCAATGAGCCTGTCAAATTCACTCTCCAATCCATCAAATGTATCTATTCCAAACATTCTCTTTATCTGCGAAAGTCCCACATCTATCTGCCTGTAAAGATGTATCCCCATTATTCTGTGAATCTGTTCATTCTCATAATATCTATAACCGTTTTTTTCATCCCGCAGCGGTTTCACCAGCCCTTCCTTCTCATACAATCTTATGGCATCCGCTGAAACTCCCAGCAATTCCGCTACACTGTGAATCGAATATCTCTTCATCTATCCATCGCCTTTCCTATTCTGTCAAGTCTGAATATATTGGTTTTACAGGCTTTGACGATTGTTGTTTACCTCAAGGGCCGAACCGGAAACGAGTATTATAATAATATCCTGTATCAGATATCTGCTAACAGAATAAATAGCTCCACTTTATAACTCAGCTCTCCGGACCCGAACCATGCAGATGTAAAAATATACTCTTTTGTAATTTCCTCTCATTCAGCTCTCGCAAAAATATATTCCAGAAGCCCTTCACAGCCAGTCTTTACATCTGCGAATGTTGACGTAAAATCTCCCGTATACCACGGATCCGATATTGAGCCTCCCTGTCTGCCCGCAAAATCAAGCAGAAGCTTTATCTTGTTCTGTCTGTCCTCCCCCATTATCCTTATCGTATTGCGGATGTTCGCACTGTCTGCACATAATATGTAATCATAATAATCATAGTCTTCCCTCGTCACCTGTCGTGCGCGCTTACCTCTAAAGTCAGTATAAGCCGTATTGCCTATACCGTGCCTCCTAAGCTCCGCCTGCGCCGGCGGATATATCGGATTGCCATGTCCGCCATAACACTCCTCTGTAGAGGTAGCGGCTGAGGCTATCTCGAATTGACCTGTCAAACCACGCTTTTCTACCATGTCCTTTAGGACGAACTCAGCCATGGGGGAACGGCAGATGTTGCCGTGGCACACGAAAAGTACTTTTACCATAGTTTTGTTTCTCCTTGTTTTGCCCCGGAATGCCCTGTTTTGCAAGGTTTTCTGGGATTCGTGTAGTTTGCTCTGAAATTACAGATTGTGGTAAATTGGAGCAGAATTGAGCAAGTTATTACTACCTGTTAGTAGTAAAATTAGTAGTAAAAGATTATGCCTTACTACTAAGCATTTTTTCATTCTCCCAGACATCTCTTCTAATATTGCTTCCATCCGGGCACTGTTCTAAACACTGACCTAAAGCTTGGTAATGATCTATATAATAGCATTCTCTCGAAGCCATAAACTGAATATCTTTATTATAGTTTTCATAATTAAACATTATTTGTTCAATCACTCGTACTTCTATTCTTTTATGCTTATCATTTAGTGCCTCAATCACCTTATCATTTTGTAATAATCCTTTTCTAAGTTTAACAAAATGTGCATCATCGCCTTTCAAAAATCTTTTATAGATATTGACTGTTCTTCCTACATATGCACAATATTCCGTCTGCTGTTTATTATCAATAATGAAAATACCATATATCCCTCTATTTTTTGTACCATCTATAATTCCTCTTTCAAAAACAATCTTGTTATTTCCAAGAGTGTCTATCCATTTTAACGTAAGATTTTTATTATCCATAGAATTCCTCTTTATTTAATACTAAAATGAAAATTGTACTGTGTGCATCCCTTACGGTAATTTTATCGTGAGAATCAAGCATAATTTATAAATATCTCACCATTACAACATGTCTTTCTTTATAAAAAAATTTGTACAGAGTTAACTTCCTTATCACAATTTAACAAATAAGTTATACTGCGACATATTTATATTTATGATAACGCAAAATAGAGTTTTCTAAACAATCACTATCCATATGAAGTTCCCCAACCTTATCTTTATTTATTATAACTTCAATTGATGTAATTCCATCAAAATGTTGACCAATTGTTTTAGAAGGCGACAACATTATTTCAATATCACTATCATTCTCAAATTTTATATCTTCTACCCAATATTTCTTAATATGTATGCCATCACTGTCAAACTCTGCATAAAGTACAATGTCCTGTTTATTCTCGCACTCTCCCATAGCATGCCCATCAACTACCATTTTCCCTACATGGTATCTATTACAAACAGGCTCTGAGTTTTTTAACACAAAATCAACGCTCTCCATCACATCAATATATAATCCAATAAAATTTTCATAATATCCAATCAATTCACTTGTACTTTTTGACTTATATATATTACCACGATACTTAAAATCAGGAATCCGTATATCTCTTTGTCCAGAAATTACATCCGCAAATGATGAACCTCCATATAAGTCAAGTGTATGTTTTCCATAATTATATACAGAACGTATATAGCAAACAATCTCATTCTCCCATAATTTTTCTACATAGCTATTTATCTGTGGCATTTTTTCTAATTTTCTATGCATATTTCCTTCAGTAACGGCTTTCTGTTTCAATCCTAAATTAAGTGACGCATTAATATATTGCAACAAACAATCTAGTGAATTTGAAATATGCGATACCCACTCCAATGTCAATTTATTCAAAATTGTATGAGCATTGTAATTCCATCCCAATACCTCTACGCTATTATAAAACGGATTTTTTTCACCCTCACTAATATTCTTTTTCCCTATGTCTTCATAAAGTTTTGCAGTAATGATGGCATAGTTTAAGTATAATTGTGATGAATATAAAAACTGACGTGCGTCTAAGACACATTTTTCTCTCAAAAAATTTTCATATTCTTTTCCTTGATAGTATTTCATTTTGTCTGTATATTCTTGTTTCATTAAAATACATCCTTGTCTTAAATTTAATATAAACATTATATCGTCATTTTCACTTCTTTTCCATAGAAAAAACGCCCCAGCCTAAACCAGAGCGTTACCTATCTTCTATTTTAAACCACCTTAAACATCTTCTGCGACATAGGTTTCTCTTTCTTCTGCTCAACCTCCGCCTGTGCTTTCCTAAACTCTTCCATCCGTTTCAATT
>OLWA01000906.1_pt1 | contig 33874 bp, 24 predicted proteins | sample 1673251 | NCBI WGS metagenome assembly OLWA01 (sample SAMEA3178937, study PRJEB25190) | human gut metagenome | biome: human gut; feature: human-associated habitat; material: faeces | place: Austria | collected 2013 | reverse complement strand
TGATACCACGCTCCTGCTCCTGCTCCATCCAGTCCATGGTAGCGGCGCCGTCGTGTACTTCACCGATTTTGTGGGTAAGACCGGTATAGAAAAGAATACGCTCTGATGTAGTTGTTTTACCTGCATCAATGTGCGCCATAATACCGATGTTACGGGTATATTTTAAGTTTGCGTCTTTAGTTGCCATTATCGGATGATAATTAATAGTGAATCATATTTTTAGAAACGGAAATGGGCGAATGCGCGGTTAGCCTCTGCCATCTTGTGCATATCTTCCTTACGCTTGAACGCACCGCCTTGCTCGTTATATGCGTCTACAATTTCAGCTGCAAGCTTGTCGGCCATGGTCTTGCCACCGCGCTTGCGTGCATAGATGATAAGATTCTTCATCGAGATAGACTCTTTGCGGTCGGGGCGGATCTCAGTAGGAACCTGGAATGTGGCACCACCCACACGACGTGATTTAACCTCTACCTGGGGAGTCACATTCTCAAGTGCCTTCTTCCAGATTTCGAGGGCGGTCTTCTCTTCGTTAGGCAATTTTGACTTCACAGTCTCAAGTGCGGTATAGAATATTGTGTAAGAAGTGTTCTTCTTTCCGTCATACATCAAGTGGTTCACGAATTTTGACACTCTTACGTCATGAAAAACGGGATCGGGCAATACAATCCGTTTTTTAGGCTTTGCTTTTCTCATTGTTTAATTAAGTTGTGTTTTTGGTTGCTTGGCTGCGTTTTATTCTTCAACTCGGCTCTCTTGCCTCGTTTACTCAACCTAAATTGCTGTCCAATAAATCAAAAACGAAGTTGTAATTAACTGGGTTTTGTTTTATCTCTGCTGCTCTTTGAGCGAGGGTTTATTACTTCTTACCCTTTGCTGCGGGGGCTGCTCCCGGTTTCGGACGCTTAGCTCCATACTTGGAACGACGCTGTGTGCGGTCCTTCACGCCACTGGTATCGAGTGTACCGCGTACGATGTGATAACGTACACCGGGGAGGTCCTTAACACGACCACCGCGAACAAGCACGATTGAGTGCTCCTGAAGGTTGTGACCTTCTCCGGGGATGTAAGAGTTAACCTCTTTTCCGTTGGTGAGACGAACACGAGCGACTTTACGCATTGCAGAGTTAGGCTTCTTGGGGGTAGTGGTGTAAACCCTCACACACACGCCACGACGCTGCGGACAGCTGTCAAGCGCAGGCGACTTACTCTTATCCTCAAGAGCTACACGTCCTTTTCTTACTAATTGCTGAATTGTAGGCATCTTAGTTGTTGTTTTTACTTAAATGTTTATTATCGTTGTTTCTATTCGTTTATCCTCAGCATAACGGCACAAGCCACCTATCATCTTGAATTTCAAATCCATAGACAGGACAACTTGCGCTACACGCTCAAAATCTCCGCAAAGTTACTCACTAAATTGCTATTTTCCAAATATTTCAGTGTCAAATTCACGCTTTTTCATGATATTTATATCTCGCCATGATTTCGCCACACCTTTTCTGCCTTTTTAACAGATTTCAAAAGCTTTAATATATTTTAACTGCATCCGCTCCCCCCTCTACAGCTTCTCGGACACACCTTACACACGAAAAAAACCAATGGCAGACCGCCCGCTTAAACCAGACCGCTCCGCTCAAGCAAATTCCTGTCAGCAAAAATCTCATCAGTCCTGCCGTCGGCGACCACGCGCCCGCGCGACATCACGATTGTGCGCGGACACAGCTCCTTGACCATCTCCATATCATGTGTGGCAATAATGCATGTGTGCCTGAATCCTGCGACACGGTCAATCATCAGCCGGCGTGCATGGGGGTCGAGATTACTTGACGGCTCGTCGAGCACAAGCACGTCAGGCTCCATCGCGAGCACTCCAGCTATAGCCACACTGCGTTTCTGACCGCCCGACAGCTCATACGTAGGGCGTGACCTGAGATCATATGCGCCTACCGCCTTCAAAGCCTCCCCGACACGACGCCTCACCTCTTCCTCAGGAAGCTTCATATTGAGCGGGCCGAATGCCACATCTTCCTCTACAGTAGGCATAAAAAGCTGGTCATCCGGATTTTGAAACACAAGCCCCACCGTGCGTCTTATTATCGGCAGCGTCTCTTTAGTAATCGGGACATCGCCTATCACCACACCGCCTTTTTGCGGCATAAGCAGCCCATTGGCATGCAATATCACCGTCGACTTTCCGGCGCCGTTTGCACCGACAAGTCCCACCTTCTCCCCATGAGTGATGAGAAACGACACATCATCAAGCGCCTTGACTCCGTTAGGATAATCATACGACACATGGTCAAATTTCACATAGTGATGGCTCATATCCGCATATGGTTAAATATCAGGTTTACATCGAGCAGCCGGCACGCGGCAAAGAGCAGCACTCCCGCCGCCACAAACACAGTATCGGAGAGACGCCAGCGCATGCTCCCCATCGACGGCAGCCCTCCGCTGAATCCGCGCGACAACATGGCGAGATGTATGCGCTGCGCCCTGTTGACGGTCCTTATCAGCAGCTGTCCCACAAAAGTCCCCCACATCTTTAGAGAATACCCTTTCCTGCCATAACTGCGCGACTTACGCGCGCGGTCCATGTCAATCGCCTCCTCGACAAGCACATATATATATCTATATACAAGGAGCAGCTGCGTAGTAAAAACCGCCGGCATTTTCATCTTACCAAGCCCCCTACACACACGGTAAAACCCGGTTGTCATTATAAGCACGAGCACCATCTGAACCGAAAGCAGCCCCCTCACCAGTATCGACACAAATTCAACCCACCCCCTGGATATAGCCACACTGCCTACATACAGTTCCGGCTCTCGCTGAAAGAGAGGGTTAAATATCCCGATAAACGCTATAAACGGCAGTGTGTAAAGCGACTTCTTCAGAACCTCGCCATAGCTTATGCCTCCCATCGCACAGCCCACGATAGGAAACACCCAGAAGAGCAATATCCCCTGAAGAGCGTCAAGCCTGACCGACAGTACGGCAACAATGTACAGGAACACGACGACGGTCTTTGCTCGCGCGTCAACCGAGTGCAACAGGCTTTTCCCCTGTGCAGCATGTTCCACCTCCTTGAACTCAGTCAATGCCTTCTCCAGAGCCGTCATGGCAACACCTAATTATATACCATTATATATAGAAGTTATGCAGCATGTTTTTTAGTAAACAACGCGCACACCACCCACACGAGCGCCACGACAATCGCACACCCGATTATACCCGACCATGTGCTTTCATAGTCAGGAAGAAACGAAGTTGACTTCTGGACGGAAGCAATCGTATGGGCTACAGCAGCCCCGGTCGCCGGAAGGTCGGTAGCTCCGGTAATTTTGGAAATAGACCATTCGAGCCCGTCGGGATAGGAGGAGGCAATCCAGGCAAAAGCGACTCCGAGCACCACAGCAATGCCGAGAAACACCAGAGCCGCTTTCTTATAATTACCCGCGCCAAGCCCTTTCTCAATCCTGTATCCCGAGAGCAATGAGGGCTGATAGAGTCTGACAAAATAAAGCACAGCCGCTGTGGCGATGCCCTCCCCTATTCCTATAAAGAAATGTATTGATGTCATCAAGCCCAGGAATTCCTTGGCGGGAAGCGCCGTCACGCCCGACAGTTCTGTTTCAGCCGTCACCAGGAGAGCCCCAAGCTCAAGCCCTACTATCGACGCGGCTATCGCACCGGCAACTATCCTCCACGCCTTCTGTCCGCCACCGGCTATCGGACGATATACAAGCGGATAGGCAATCAGCGTCGAGCAGACTCCCATGTTGAGAAGATTACACCCGAGCGCCATCAATCCGCCGTCGGCAAATATCAGGCATTGCACCACCAGCACCGACGCAAGCGTAAGAAACGCCGCCCACGGACCGAGAAGAGCTCCAAGCAGAATACCCCCTACGATATGTCCGCTCGAGCCAGTGCCGGGTATCGTAAAGTTTATCATCTGGGCGGCAAAGACAAAAGCGCCCATCACACCCATCAGAGGCACAAGATTTTCATTAGCGGACTTTTTCACTTTCCGAGCAGAAACCACGAGCAGCGTCACTGACACCGCGGCGGCGACTCCCGCCACTCCGGGCGAGACAAGAGCATCAGCCATGTGCATATAACCTGTATTTTTTCAGTTAAACGATATAGTTACTTAACACATTAGCCGGCAATTCAGTTTACGGCCGCCCAAAGCTTGCCGGACCCGCTCATAAAAACACTCCATGTTACAACTTTGCAACACCTATTCAGTTAGAACAAAAGCCAATGTCACACGATTCGCATTTATATGTAACAAGAATGTAATCAAAGTTTAAAAAATCTAAATGTTGATTATCAAATGTTTACACATTTACAAATGTTAAAAATAAAAAATTATCTAAATTTTTATTTGTATTATAAAATTAATGCGTACATTTGCATCGTAATCATTTTGTAACACAATCGCAAAATGATTGCAACAAACAAAAACATAATAAAACCAACAAAAAACATTTATCGATTATGGGTACTTCTTCAAACTTCCAGACAAAGCTTATCGGACTACAAAGCAACCTGCTTAACTTTGCCTACATGCTCACCTCAAACCGTGATGACGCCTACGACCTTTTGCAGGACACCACGCTTAAAGCACTCGATAATCAAGACAAATATGTCGACAATACCAACTTCAAGGGATGGGTATTTACCATAATGCGCAATATATTCATAAACAATTACCGCAAGATTTCCCGTGCAGCAACAGTTGTTGACCAGACAGAAGATCTCTACCACCTCAACCTACCGCAGGATTCAGGATTCGAGACTCCCGAAGGCTCAATCGCCGCTAAAGACATAACAGCAGCAATCAACTCATTCAGCGACGAGTATCGCATACCGTTCTCAATGCATGTTGCCGGTTATAAATACAACGAAATCGCGGAACACATGAACCTGCCGCTCGGCACAGTGAAGAGCCGAATATTCTTCGCCCGCCAGCGCCTCCAGGAAACACTAAAGGACTATCGCTAAAACTGATTTGTGATTCTTAATTGAAATACCCTATAAACGAGTCAGCGAAGGCGGTCAAAAATAAATCGACCGCCTTCACTGTTTTTCTCCGTTAAACCTACATACCGTAAAAAAAAGACAATCAGCCCCTGACAGCAAGTTGCTGTCAGGGGCTGACCACTTTAAATATCTTAGCTGTCAACGTCTGCCACGACGCGGCGGACGCGGCGACCTGCGTTGACGCGCAGGCTTTTTGCCTTTCTTGCCTGAAGTCGACAACGCCTCTTTCACCGAGACATCATTTCCGGCGACATCTTCCTTAGGACGCCCCTTGTCATCAATAAGTGCAAAGTCGACCATCTTACGCTCTACATTGGCACGCGCCACCTGAACCCTCACGCGGTCACCGAGCGTATAGCGTGTCTTGTTTCGCCTGCCGACAAGGCAATAGTTGCGCTCGTCGAAGTCATAATAATCATCGGCAAGGTCACGGACCGGCACAAGACCTTCACACTTGTTCTCATCAAGCTCGACATAGAGCCCCCACTCCGTAACGCCGGAGATAACGCCGTCATACATCTCTCCAAGCCTGTCGGCAAGATACTCACACTGCTTGTACTTTATCGATGCGCGCTCGGCGTTTGCCGCGAGCTGCTCCATGCTGCTTGAATGTTTACACTGCTCTTCAAGCTTCTCGACATTGACGCTCCTGCCTCCTGCAAGATAACGCTCAAGCAGCCTGTGGACCATCATGTCGGGGAAACGTCGTATCGGCGACGTGAAATGAGTGTAATACTGGAATCCAAGCCCGTAATGACCGATGTTGTCAGTCGAATAAATCGCCTTAGCCATCGAGCGTATGGCAAGCACCGACAGGAGATTTTCCTCTCCCTTTCCTTTGACATCGGCAAGCATCTTGTTGATGGAGCGGTTAATCTCCGCAGCCGAACCCGTGGTCTTGATTTTATAACCGAATGTACGGGCTATTGACGCGAGGTCGGCAAGCTTGGTGACATCAGGTTGGTCGTGTATACGATATACAAACGCCTTTGGCTTCTTCTTCCCGACAGGCACCCCTATCGTCGCGGCGACAGTACGGTTGGCAAGGAGCATGAACTCCTCTATAAGCTTATTGGAATCCTTAGACTCCTTGAAGTAAACCTTCACGGGATGTCCGGTCTCGTCGATTTCAAATCTCACCTCTTCCCTGTCAAAGTCAACAGAACCGTTTTCATAACGGCGCTTGCGGAGTATCTTTGCCAGACGGTCAAGCGTCAGGATTTCATCGGCATAGTCACCCTTTCCGGTCTCAATGACCTCCTGCGCCTCCTCATAGGTAAACCGGCGGTCAGATTTTGTCACCGTCCGGCATATCTGCGACTTTATCACACGCGCCTCGTCATCCATTTCAAAGACGCAGGAAAATGTAAGCTTTTCCTCGTCGGGACGAAGCGAGCATATACCGTTGCTCAGATGTTCGGGAAGCATCGGGACCACCCTGTCCACAAGATAGACAGAAGTGGCACGGCGCTGTGCCTCTTTGTCAATTATAGTGTCGGGGCGCACGTAGTGGGTCACGTCAGCGATATGCACTCCCGCCTCCCAGTTGCCGTTAGGCAGCTTGCGGAGCGACAGCGCGTCGTCAAAGTCCTTGGCGTCACGCGGGTCAATGGTAAAAGTGGTGACATCGCGCATGTCGACGCGCTTAGCCACCTCCTCGGGTGTTATACCAGCACCAATCTTATCTGCCGCCGCCTCCACCGAAGCCGGATAGCGGTAGGGCAATCCGAACTCGGCAAGTATGGCATGCATCTCTGCATTGTTTTCGCCATTCTTTCCAAGCACATCGACGACTTCTCCTGTAGGATTTTTTGCATCCTCGGGCCAGTCGGTGATGCTGACAATCGCCTTGTCGCCCGTTTTACCTCCGTGGAGCTTGTTTTTAGGAATGAATATGTCGGTGGCAAGAAATTTGGAATCGGTCGACAACGTTGCAAAATGCTTGTCGACAGTAAGAGTGCCTATAAACACCTGATCGTTGGGCTCAAGAATCTCAAGCACCTTACATTCAGGCTCGACACCCTTGCGGCGCGCGGCTACAAGCACCTTTACCTTGTCGCCGTTAAGCGCGTGCATCGAGTTACGTTCCGCAACAAAAATGGACTCATCGTCACCGTCAAGGATAACGCTGTTCTTACCGTTGCTACGACGGGTGAACACTCCCGTAGCCACCGAGCCTCTGCTCGGAGACTTATACTTGCCGGGCGAGACCTCTATAATCTCGCCGTCATACTCCAGCTCCGCAAGACGCATGGCGACAGCCTTCAACGCCTGCGGGTCGTCTACGCCTACACCGTGGGCAACCTGCTTATAATTAAATGTCTTGTTTCCCTGGCTGAGTATATACTCATCTATCGCCGGAAACAACTCTTTCTTGACTTGGCGTTTGCCTTTCTTTGACGGAGCTGCCATATACTGATATTTTGGTTATACGTTTCTAATTCTTTATGCAACATTAACGCGCAATCACGCGTCAATGTTGGCATAATTTGCATTCTCTTCAATAAAATCACGGCGCGGGGCGACATCCTCACCCATGAGCATCGAGAATATACGGTCGGCCTCAGCCGCATCATTGATATTCACCTGCTTCAAAAGGCGGTGTTCACGCGACATTGTAGTGTCCCTGAGCTCCTGTGCGCTCATCTCTCCAAGACCTTTGTAACGCATCACCTTCGTCTTGTCGCCATATTTCTCGATAAATGCCTGCACCTGACCGTCGGTCCAGCAATATTCTTCATTTTTGCCTCTCGTACACTTATACAACGGCGGAGTGGCAAGATACAGATAACCGTTTTCGATAATCGGACGCATGCGGCGGAAGAAGAATGTCATCAGCAGCGTGGCGATGTGGCTACCGTCGACATCGGCATCGGTCATGATGATAATCTTGTGATAAGCAAGCTTGTCAAGGTTTACCGCCTTGGAGTCTTCCTCGGTTCCGATAGTCACGCGCATCGCACGGAAAAGGCTGGTGATTTCCTGATTGTCAAAAATCTTGTGGTCCATAGCCTTCTCCACGTTCAATATCTTACCGCGGAGAGGCAATATAGCCTGATAAGTACGGTCACGTCCCTGCTTTGCGGTTCCGCCTGCAGAGTCTCCCTCGACGATAAACAGCTCGCAGTCCTCGGCAGTGCGCGACGAGCAGTCGGCAAGTTTTCCGGGAAGTCCGCCGCCGCTGAGCGGAGATTTACGCTGCACGTTTTTACGGGCATTATAAGCGGCATGACGCGCTGTGGCGGCAAGTATCACCTTATCGACAATCAGCTTTGCCTGACGCGGATGCTCTTCGAGATAAGTGCGCAGGGCGTCGCTGACGGCAGTCTGCACGGCTCCGATCACCTCGCTGTTGCCCAGCTTGGTCTTTGTCTGACCCTCAAACTGCGGCTCCATCACCTTCACCGACACAACCGCGGTAAGACCCTCGCGGAAGTCATCGCTTGCGATTTCCACGCCCTTGAGCTTGTCAAGCATCTTGCTGTCCTCTGCATATTTTTTCAGCGTCGAGGTGAGTCCGCGACGGAAGCCGGTAAGATGAGTACCACCCTCTATGGTGTTGATATTGTTTACAAACGAATATACGTTTTCGTTATAAGTCGTGTTATAGGTCAGAGCGACCTCGACGGGGATTCCCTGACGCTCTGTGGTGAGATGTATCACGTCGTTGATCAGCGACTCCTTGCTTGAATCGATATACTGGACAAAATCCTCAAGTCCGGTCTCGCTGTAAAAAGTCTCGCTTTTATACTCACCGGCCTCGTCCTTTACCCTCTTGTCGGTAAGACGCAGGGTGATTCCGGCGTTAAGGAAGGCGAGGTCACGGAGTCGGTTGGCAAGTGTGTTATAGTCATATACGGTGACAGTAAAGATCGTGTCATCAGGCTTGAATGTGATGCTTGTGCCCGAATGTGAGCTTTCGCCTATCACCTGCAGCTCCGTTGTAGGCTTTCCGCAAGAGTATTCCTGCATGTAAGCCTTGCCGTTACGGTGTACTTCGGCGCGGAGATATGTCGACAACGCGTTCACACAGCTTACACCGACACCATGAAGACCGCCCGACACCTTATATGAGCCTTTGTCAAATTTACCTCCGGCATGAAGCACGGTAAGCACGACCTCAAGAGCGCTCTTGTGCTCCTTTTCATGCATGTCTACCGGAATACCGCGACCGTTGTCCACGACCGTAATCGAATTGTCTTCATTGATGGTGACATCTATATCGGTAGCATATCCGGCAAGCGCCTCGTCTATAGAATTGTCCACCACCTCATATACAAGATGATGCAGACCCTTCACACTGATGTCGCCTATATACATCGCAGGACGCTTGCGCACAGCCTCAAGTCCCTCAAGGACCTGAATATTACTGGCGCTGTATTCTTCTTTCTGTTCTGACATAATTATAAATTGTACTTTTTCTTTCTTCTTGTTTCTCAGCACTCAGCCACAGGCGCTATTTGCCTCGACCGCTTGCTGACACCGCCTTTTAGGGCAAACAAAATTACTAATTTTTTGCGTCATATACAAATAATTAAGACTGTCGTTTTCTCCTTTGTCCACTCTCCCGAAAATAGGCGCGTGACAACTGAACGATTACCGGAAAACACCGCCTTATTTTGTTAATAATTGTAAAATATGCCGTATTTTTACCGATACGCTTGCAAGTGTCAAAAATTACACCTACCTTTGCAACGCATTTCCAAAATCGGGGTGTAGCTCAGCCAGGTTAGAGTACGCGTCTGGGGGGCGTGTGGTCGGAAGTTCGAATCTTCTCACCCCGACAAAATTGCAACTAAAAAGGGTTTAACTCAACGAGTTAGACCCTTTTCCTTATTTAGGAGCCTCCGAGTCATCGCGCCGGGGCAGCGTGAATATATAATTCAGTCCACCTGTGGCAAGATTCTCAACACTGATTTCACCGCCCATCGCCTTGATAACCCTGTGGACAAGCGTCAGCCCGAGTCCGGAACCGCCATTTTTACTTGACCTGCCGCTGTCGACCCTGTAAAACAGGTCAAACAACCGTTCGAGATGTTGCTCATCGACACCCTTACCGTCATCAGCAAAAGAAAACAGATGGCTGCCATCCTCCTCACCAAGCCACTTCAATGTAATTTTTGTTCCTCCCGAATGTTTCGCCGAGTTATGGACAAGATGCAACAGCGCATTGGCGAGAAGGGATTCATTGCCAATGATGACACACCCCTCAGGCACATCATACTCAAATTTCATTTTGCCGGCAATATGCCCCTGCTCTATATCCTCGGCAAGACGCGCGGCAAGATGCCTGAAGTCAACAGGCTCGACACTGCCTACCCTGCCGTTGTCCTGCAGACGCATCACTGTGCCTATATCCCCGACAAGACCTACAAGCCTGTCGGCATTCTGCTGCACTCTCACAAGAAACCGATGCCTCACCTCATCGGGCATTTCAGGGTCATTCAGAATTGTGTCAATGTAGCCTTTGATAATCCCTACCGGCGTATTTAGCTCATGACTGACACTGACCCCGACCTGACGCTCGTGAAGCATCTTTTCCTGCTCGGCATGTATCTTGTCACGGTACAACGCGAGAAGGTTTCGCGACACATCGCCAAGCTCGTCCTGTGAAAACTGCCAATCATCGAGATTATCGGGCATACGGTCGCCGGCTATCGCCTGGGCAAAATCCTTCAGAGCATATACATTACGGCTTATGGCATGTGCGCCGAAATAAGCGATTGCCGACGACACGACACCGAGCACAATAACCACAATCCACACCATCGGGTCCATGCTGAGAAAATCCAGCACCTCCCCTTCATAGGGAAGCGCCGTAAACGAATGTATCCGCCCGTCATCGCTCATCTTCGAGCTGATCATGCTCATCTTGTTGTTATATGCCATATCACGCACCGTAGCATGACCGCTGCTGTCCCACAATTTCGCCAGGTCAGGGTTAAGTCCTCCCGTGCTGTCACGCAACAGTATTGTAGCCGCAGGATTGTCGGCTATCATATCCCCCTTCTCATCATATACGGTTATCCTCAGCGGGTCAAGTGTGGTGTTCACCGTGAAAAGCATTATAAAATCCACCGTTTTCTGCATGTCGACACCGCGCTCATAGGCGTCTATGATCGTATTATTCACGTTAATCAACCTGTTTTCAAGGTTTTCTTTCAGCCTCTGCCTCTCGTGCATGACAAAATAAGTGATTGTTATGCCGATTATAAGCCACAACATCCCCACCAACGGAAAGAATATCCGCCAATGAAGCCTCATGATATGTCCCGAAGCCATTCCTCTCAATTTATATTCACGCAAAAAATTATTTATTCCATTTACAATTCATCAACGTTTTATCCCGCCCCATCGTTCACCTGACAACGGCCGCCACTGCAAAATATTCATCAATAACATAAATTATACTCAATTTTGATGCTCAGAGCCCAGAAAATCACACACCCGCTTGCACACATCAAAAAAACTCCTTAACTTTGCACTGCTTTAGGGCTTGGACCCTGGGCAATGAGGATTGTCTTATGGTGTAATGGTAGCACTGCAGTTTTTGGTTCTGCCTGTCTAGGTTCGAATCCTGGTAAGACAACACCGGCAAAGGAGTCAGGTATTTAATACTTGGCTCCTTAACTTTTTTACCAACGGCTACAATACCTGCACCACCTTAACCGGCAAGAGGCTTGCTTCGGCATAACCCGGAACTAAACAAAAAATTACATATTGCCGGTTTTGCCATATATATTCTATTTCTTAACTTTGAAACGATTAACCAAACGACACAATACCTTGACTACCGATTCCGGACTCGATAATAATAAGAAACGGCTTACAGCCCTGATTCTCGTTTCGCTTTTATTCCTGCTGTGGGGCGTGGCAAACAACATGAACGACACCTTGCTTGCCGCGTTCAAGCGCATAATGTCAATGAGCGACCTGCAGACATCGCTCGTGCAATTTTCCTTCTATGGCGCATATTTCTGTTTTGCGCTGCCGGCAGCGATATTCATAAGCCGTCACACCTACAAGGCGGGGATACTTCTCGGACTTGCATTTTATGCCGCCGGATGCATGTTGTTTTATCCGGCAGCCGCTACGGCGTCATATGGATTTTTCCTGTTTGCCATATATGTAATGGCAGGAGGATGTGCCATACTTGAAACAACAGCCAACCCCTACATTCTTTCCATGGGACCCGCAGCAACTGCAACGCGTCGCCTCAACATCGCGCAGACACTTAATCCGCTTGGCGCCATATGCGGCATACTCGCAAGCAGGCATTTCATACTGTCGGAACTTAATGCCGCCGATGCAGCAGAGCGCGGAAACATGGACACTCAGGCACTCGCCGCCATCCAGAGCCATGAGCTATTTTCGATTTCCCGCACATATATGCTGATAGGAGGATTGCTGCTCGCCCTCTTTATCGTGATTGCCTTGACCCGTATGCCGGTCGACAAGGGGAGTGCCCATTCCGGGATAGCAGGCTCATTCAGGCGTCTCGCCCATAACAAGCGATGGAGCTACGGGGTAATTGCCCAGTTCTTCTATGTCGGGGCACAGACCGGTGTCTGGTCGTTTACCATACGCCTTGTAATGTCAGAACTCGGAATGAATGAAAGCGAGTCCTCTCTCATATTTCTATACTCGATAATCGCCTTCACCGGATTCCGATTTATTTTCACATGGCTGATGGGCTACGTCAGCCCTGCGATACTCCTTGCCGTGTCATCAATCACAGCAATCATATGCACGACATGTGTAATACTCTGCGACGGCACTGCCGCGATTATCGCCCTCGTTGCGATATCAGGGTGCATGTCCCTGATGTTCCCTACCATCTACGGCATAGCCCTTGACGGCATAAGCGGCGACGATGCAAAGATTGCGGCTTCAGGGTTAATCATGGCGATACTCGGCGGTGCGCTTATCACTCCTGTGCAGGCAGCCGTGTCTGACGCAGGCGGCATATCACTGTCATTTATCGTGCCTCTCGCATGCTTCATAATCATAACTATCTATATAACCGGAATAATCAGAAAAAATAATGCGACAAGATAAAAAGAAAGTATTCGTCTCAGGCTGCTACGACATGCTCCACTCGGGACATGTGGCATTTTTCAAGCAGGCGGCAGCTTATGGCGACCTCTATGTCGGCATAGGCTCCGATGCCACAATCGAGCAGCTCAAACATCGCAAGACCGTATATTCGGAGCGCGAGCGTCTATATATGGTCAAGGCTATCCGTTACGTCACTGACGCCTTTATCAACCCGGGCTCGGGAATGATGGATTTTATCGATACCGTCGACAAGGTGAAGCCCGACATATTTGTCGTAAACTCCGATGGCGGAAGCGATGTAAAACGTGAGTTCTGCCAAAAACGCGGGATTGAATATGTAGTGCTTGAACGCGAACCTGACGCCGGACTGCAGGCACGCTCCACCACATCGCTACGACAGGGAGTCGCCTCTCACCTCCCCTACCGAATTGACATCGCCGGCACCTGGATCGACCAGCCATATGTATCGCAATATGGCAACGGATGGGCAATTACCGCCTCTATCGAACCGACTGTCGAGTTTATGGAACGTGGCGGCATGTCTACTTCTACCCGCAATGCAGCAAAAAAGATATGGCCTTATGAATTGCCCAACTATAACGAGGAGATGCTCGCCAAACTGCTTTTCTGCTTTGAAAATGACCCGGAAAACGAGGGTCACATTTCAGGCGCACAAGATGCTATCGGAATCTGCATGTCGGGAGTCACACGCCATTATTACGACGGTCACTACTGGCCGTCGCGCATAGAGTCATGCCACGACGAGGCAGTATTGTCATGGCTTGAGAGCCATGTTTGCATCGTGCCTATGTTTCCCCGCCGTCCGGGATGCTCCGTGATAGAGTGCAAAGATGTGACACCTGAAAAAGTGAACGCACTCACCTCGGCAGCCGACCGGTGTTGGGAAGCCATGCTTGCCCGCGACCTGAATGATTTCGCTGCCGCTTTTGCCGATTCGTTTGACGCGCAGGTGGCAATGTTTCCGGCGATGATGCAGCCGGGAGTGCAGGAACACATAGACCGTTGGAGAGACAAAGCGCTTGCATGGAAAATGCTTGGAGCCGGCGGAGGCGGCCACCTTGCCCTCGTAATGGAGCATATACCGGAAGAAGGTGTGATTCCGATAAAAATACGCCGGAAAGACTCATTCTGAGCCTGCCCCGCGCTATCAAAAAACAAATACACAAAACGGCTGCGTCAGAAATAGGCGCAGCCGTTTCATTATGGTCTGTGTCATAACACGATCTTGCAAAGCAGCAAATTAAAGCGACAATTCAGCACAATACCCGCATTGCGGAAACAAAACATATCCCCACAAAGGGATGCCAATCTATATATCATAGGCACCGCGTCAACGGGCGACTTTCATTGTGGCTGACATGCCCGGCGAGGTAACGCGGAGTATCGCCATCGCTCCGCAGTCAGGCATGTAAAACGAAGTTACAGCTCCGGTGAATTTACGTGTCAGTACTCGTTGCCCTGCCGGGTTATAGATGTCGAGAGTGTACACGTCGGTCGACACAGCACCCTCCACGGTCAGCACCGCAAGCCCGCAGCGTGCATAAACAATGCTGAGAGATCCCGACTGTCCGGGAGCATACACTTCACCTACGCCGCCGGTTTCACCATCGGTTTCAAAGCAGCCGAGGTCAGGCGCTTCTCCATTATAGACAATACCTTCCGCCCAATAGCACTCTCCGGCATAAGGGGCAACCTCGGTTCCGGCATCAATCAGTTTCTTATTGTCAGGCTTTATCTTCATAAAATCAAACGCCGGGAGTTCACCTTTTTCACTTCTTGGCTCTACCGCGGCAGTCCAGTCAATGCTTACATAGTCAGCCGGGAGAGTATTAAGGTCAGTGGTGACAAGGGTGCCCGTCACGGAATGTGGGGCATAGGCACTTTTGTTACGGTCAGCGATACCGTCGCTTATGGCAACACAGTTGGTAAGTCTGATTTCATGTCCCGCCGCCACCGGCTCGTCGAGGCGGTAGGTATATCGGCTTTTGCTTGAGGTGTCTTTTGACGAGTAGGAGGAGCAATTGTTAAGAATCATATTACCGGTATTATGATTCTGGTCGAAGTTCTTGTTAACATTCTCGAAAGCGAGACACCGGTTCATTATCACATTGTTTCTACCCTGGTCGCTACCCATCTTAAATCCGTTGCCATTGCCCTTGCTCTTTTCTCCGCTTTCAAGATACCCGTTGCGGAACGCCCAGCAATATTCAAGCGTAGTGGTTATATCGTCGGGGAAACCGCCCTCTTTCTTAATAAACTGGTCCCAACCGTCGTCACTGTTCTGCCATGCACGGCATCCGTAGAAATAATTGGCGTCACCATGAGATATTTTCACGGCAAATCCGTCGGCATCACCATGTCCCGGGTCGGTATTGTAATATGCGTCACAGTTTATGACCTTATTGCGTGAAGCAAGATTCTTCATCTGCAGCCCGGTGTCGGCATTGCGTATAAAGGCGCAATTCTCAATCACATTATCATGACCCTGAGTCACATTTGCGGCGATATCTGCGTAAGAGCCTCCCGAGGGTTTGTCGCGTTCAATCAGCAGTCCGTTGTCACCGGCATTACAGATGTCAAGCCCATAGAAATGCCAGTAACTGCCGGTAAGGCGTATGCCCTGGTTAGCACCGTCAATTGCCTGACCGCTGAAATCAAGCACAGCCCTGCCATCGCGCGACGACAGCACAATCATGCCGCTGCCCTTCTCCCCGACAACGGGAATATTCACCCGACGTGAATAATTATAGCGTCCCACATTCATATATATCGTATCGCCGGGCTGCACAATGTCGACCGCAAGCTGAAGCGAATAGAATGGCGCCGACGCCGACCCGTCGGCAGTGGCATCATCGCCGTGCGGGTCACAGTAATATACATTGTGGGGATATTCGGGAACGACAATAGACCCGGTGGCATAAGCAATCTCGTCACCATAAGCCACACCAGCGGCATTGACAGCATAAGAGCGAAGGTAATACTGTGTCTCAGGCTTCAATTTAAGATAGACAGTGAAAGCGCCGTCACTGTCAAGGGAGGCAGCTTTCATCTTGTCACCGGTCACTGACGGCAACTGCGACTCACCGAAGCACACACCGGCTTCATCTACATTCAAGCCCCCGTTGTCAACCACACGACCGGTCACTTTCAGGCAAAGTGACAATTCATCAGTGCGCTCGGCATCAATCTCGGCATCGCCTGTCGTCACCGACGGCCGGGTGGCGGCAAGAGTCTTGAATCTCACCGTCTCACCATAAGCGACTCCGGCAAGCGACGTGGCAAACGCCCTTGCTGAAATCTCGGTTCCGGCAGGAAGCCCGGTAAGAGTAGACGCAAATGCAGCCGACGGCTTTTCTTCAACGGCATTTCCTGTCACGACAGGCACGCCGTCAACACTCCAGCACACACCTGTCGACAGCAGCCGGCGGTCACCGCTGTCGGTCACCTCTCCGGAAATAACAGCCGACGACGGAGTAACCGCTGTCACCGCCCCGGTAACAACCGACGGCAACACACCTTCAGGATATGCCGTCACTGTGAGATTGTCTATATCGGCGTCGCTGCCACTCTCGTTGGCAAGCTTCACCCTGTTTACCGTCTTGTCATTGATAGTGACGGTGTTGTGAACATCGCTTTCGATGTCGGCGGCATGCTTCCAGGTCGCGCCTTCATCAACTGAAGTATACAGCGTCAGCTTGCGCTTCCCACGGCCTTCGTCAAAAATCACCTTTACCACTCCCTGAGTCAACACCGGAGTGATGACATAAGAACCGCCCTTCAACATGCGAAGCCCCGTTGCCGAACCGTCAGGTATATAGCTTGAATTTGTATTGCGGTAGGCAAGCATGTAACGCCATTCACCCTGACCGTCAACATTAAAAATCATCTCTTCCGCCGGTTTAGACGAGGGATAGTCGCCGCGAGTCTCGAAGTCATGAGTGAAATATGGCAACATAAGATTGGACACTATCACATTTCCCTCTCCGTCAGTTCCGTCAGGACGGGTGACGAGGAGATTATCGATATAGACACCCCCGTTGGAAGTGGAGCGTATGCGCAGATAACGTGCAGCAGGGTCATTGATTTCAACCACGTGTCTCGACCAGTCGGAAGTGACCTTATAAGACTCACATACATTCCACGAGACATTATCAGTGGAAACCTCTACATATATCTGACGATTGGTCACATTGGCATAATATATGAGACTGCCCGCGCCTTCGGCAAGACGTGGAGCCACAATACCGTCCTTTGCCGAGAGATACAGGCTCTTGACGCCCTCCTGAGCCGACTCCGCCGACGAACTGTTTTTATTTGTTGTCCATTTGCCGGTATCTGACGTCACTGTCACCGGCCTGTCCACACTCCATTCAGCACCCTCAAAGCTTTCGGGCATATAAGAATAATCCTGAGCCGCCACGGCTGCCGGCGAAAAAGCAGCCAGCAAAGCCAGCACTGTTCCGAAATTCATGATTCTCATCGGCAAAAATTGTTATTTAAGGTTATAAACACGTAAATCAGTGTATTATCACATCACTGCAGTCATGCAAATGTAATGGATATTTTTCTTTTTTTCAAGGAATTTATAATATCTTTGTAGAGAATGTAAACCAGTTATTATGAAAAAGATAGTTTTAAGCCTTATTGCGTTTGCCGCTTTTGGTTCTGCGGCAGCCATCGAGACACTTACTTCGCCTGACGGTCAAATAAAACTCACATTTGACCTCACTCCTGAGGGAGCGCCGGAATATTCAGTCACCTACAAAGGGAAAGCGATAGTCAAGCCTTCCACTCTCGGGTTCACGCTGAAAGATGACGCCCCGCTCGTCGACCGGTTCAAACAGGGGAAAGTCACCTACTCGTCGACCGACGAGACCTGGGTTCCCGTGTGGGGCGAAAACGACTCCATCGCCAACCGCTACAACGAGATGACAGTGCCGCTAAGTCAGAAAGCGGGCGGCAAGACACGGAAGATGAACATTGTATTCCGTGCCTATGACGACGGCATAGGATTCCGTTACGTGTTTCCGCGACAGTCGACAAAAGAGTTCACTATCACCGACGAGCTGTCACAGTTTGCCCTCACAGGCGACCACACGGCATGGTGGATACCCGGTGATTACGACACCCAGGAATACAAATACACCCGCTCGCGCCTGAGCGACATCCGTGCCACATCGGAAGGTGCGCGCATGCATAATCTTTCCCAGACAGGATTCTCCCCTACAGGCGTGCAGACCTCTCTCATGCTCAAAACCGACGACGGATTATACATAAACCTTCACGAGGCGGCACTAATCGACTACCCCGCCATGCACCTCAACCTTGACGACTCCACCATGACATTCACCTCTTGGCTCACCCCCGACATCAACGGTGACAAGGCAGTTGTCACAACTCCATTCAAGACTCCGTGGCGCACAATAATGGTGAGCGACAAGGCTACCGACATACTTGCGTCCGACCTCATACTCAACCTCAACGACCCGTGTGTCCTTGACGACACATCATGGATTCACCCGACCAAATACATGGGGGTATGGTGGGAGATGATTACCAACAAAAGTTCATGGGCATACTGTGATGCCGAAAACTTTGACCTCGCCACTTTTGACTACTCAAAAGCCACTCCTAACGGACGTCACGGTGCCAACAACGAAAATGTAAAACGCTACATAGACTTCGCTGCCGACGCCGGCATGGACCAGCTGCTTGTCGAGGGTTGGAACATAGGCTGGGAAGACTGGTCGGGCAAAGAGAAAGAATATGTATTTGACTTCCTTACCCCCTACCCTGACTTTGACATAGATTCACTTAACGCCTATGCAAAGTCAAAGGGGATAAAGCTGATGATGCACCACGAGACTTCCGGCTCGATACCCAACTACGAGAAATATATCGACCGCGCCTACGACCTCATGAACCGCTACGGATATGACGCGGTCAAAAGCGGATATGTAGGCAATATACTTCCCAAGGGAGAGAACCATTACAACCAGAAGTCGGTGCGCCATTATCTTGAATGTGTAAAGAAAGCAGCCGACAAGCACATAATGGTCAATGCCCACGAGGCTGTGCGCCCGACCGGTTTGTGCAGAACTTATCCCAACCTTGTCGGTAATGAAAGTGCATGTGGCACGGAGTATCAGTCATTCGGCGGGCTCCCGACGTCACATGTCACCATCCTGCCGTTTACCCGTCTTCAGGGTGGACCGATGGACTATACTCCGGGCATATTCCGCATGAACATCAGCGAGTTTGCCCCCGGCAACACTTCTCATGTCAACTCTACCGTAGCCAATCAGCTTGCCCTCTACCTCACCATGTACTCTCCTCTACAGATGGCAGCCGACTTCCCTGAACACTATGCAGAGAAGGCCGATGCATTTCAGTTTATCAAGGATGTGCCGGTGGACTGGAGTAAGAGCGTCTACCTCGATGCCGAGCCGGGTGAGTATATCGTTGTAGCGCGTAAGGACAAGAAGAGCGAAAACTGGTATGTAGGCGGCGTTAACGCCGAAGAGCCGCGCGAGTTTATCCTTGACCTCGACTTCCTTGACCCAGGCAAGAACTACGAGGCAACAATCTACAGCGACACTGACGACGCCCATTACCTCACCAATCCGGAGGCTTATCAGATTACACGCCGGAAAGCAGGTGCAGAATCACGTATAAAGCTTCACATGGCGCCTGGCGGTGGATTTGCAATATCGCTCAAAGAGATTTAAGACCCCGTGTTAACGCTGGGGAACGGGGTCTAAGACCGTAGTCTCGTCACAACGACAGAGGGGCACGCGTTTGTTTCGCATGCCCCTCTGTCATTTTCTGTTATCAATGAACCTTTGTATAGATATATCGTGCAAGACCATAGATGTATCTTCTGAAACCGGGTCGATAGCCGAGAAGCCGGTCAAACCATCCCATTCTCGGACTTAGCATCTTCACCACATATCCCACATAAAACATCGCGAAGAGGGTGCCTATTCCGATTATGTTCCACTGCCAGCATCCCCAGAACCAATAGCAGCTGACCACGGCAAGCACCACAAGGGTGACATCGACAACTATCTTCACCTTAGGAAACGGGATGCCGGTAATGCGGCTTATCGCTACAGGGAATCCCTCGCCGGGCATCGTAACCGACCCGCAGCGCACCTCAAGCGCTATGCCCGCCGCCATGACCGTACAGCCGAGGAACTGCGCTATAAGCTGCGACGGCAGCTCATCGCATACCATAAACGAAGTGAGATACATGTTGACATCGATAAGCGCACCAAAGACAAAACCGATAAGCAACTGAAACAACTGTACAGTCTCAAAACGCCTGCGCAATACAAGAATCTGCCCTACGACAAGAATCATGTTCATTATATTGGTGTATCCTCCGATACTCAGCGGAGGCGCCAAGCCTTCCTGACCTGCGATTGAAAACGACATCGGCAAGGATGAAATCACACTGCTTCCGAGATTGGAACGTACACAAAGGGCAACACCGAGGGTCATGATATAGAGCGACACGAGCAGAAGAATGTGTTGCCAAAGAAATTGAATAACCTGAATTTTAGACGGTAGACTTACTGATTTTATCATTAATATAATTCCTTTCTGAATGCAAAATTACAAAAAATCCCATCCTTTGTCAACTCCATCACGGTCATTGACCGAAATCGGCTATCGCGCCTCTATCAGTCTACACTGTCTTAAATGTTCATTTATTTGGCATAATCTTCCTGTGGATATTGCACCGTCGTGTAATTTTGTCTAATTTTAGCGAAATTTACATCTATCAGTCTATGAAAAAGTATCTGTTAATCGCATCTCTTGCCATAGCGGCAATCGCAGGCAACGCAGCAAAACCATCCTACAAAGTATCTATACTCGGCGACTCCTACTCGACATTTGAACGCCACGTACAACCCGATACAAACTATGTGTGGTACTTCGCAAATGAAAACAAGCCTGAACGCACCGATGTCAACGACGTCAACGACACATGGTGGCAGCAATTCATCCACGACACCGGTCTTGAACTCATCCAAAACAACTCTTTCTCAGGCTCTACCATATGTCACACCGGCTATAACGGCGAAGACTATTCGGGACGCTCCTTCATAACCCGCATGAAATATCTCGGCGACCCCGACATCATACTCGTGTTTGGCGCCACCAACGATTTATGGGCAAACGTGCCAATTGAAGCCGACAGCACCATGACCGACCCCCTGTATGCCTTTCATCCGGCAATGACTGAACTGACAAGCGGACTGAAGACAACCTATCCTGAGGCAAAAGTCTACTTCATCCTCAACGACGAGATAAACGGCAAGATAAGGGAGATAATCATGGAAGAGTGTAACAAGTCCAATATACCCGTGCTCGAGCTTGAAGCGATAGACAAGCGCATGGGGCATCCTTCCAAGGCGGGCATGGCGGCAATCAACCGCCAGTTAAAAGAATTTTTAAGAATAAACTGAACAACAAGAATATGAAAAAATTATTGACATCAACAGTCGCGGTTATCACTCTATTTACCGCGACACTGACCTCTCAGGCTCAGACACTGATTGACCACGGCTCTCCGGCAAAAGTAGTGCAGGCGGGCATTCGCGTAGGTTTCAACACCTCCAACCTCACTACCAACTATGACGAGGCTTTTCCACAGATAGCATGGAACCACACCCAGTGGAAACCGGGATTCACTATCGGTGCGGCAGTGGATATAAACCTGAAAAATTTCCTCGCTATCCAGTCGGGTGTCTATTTCAAGTCGCGCAACAGTGACTTTCACTATCTGCTCAACGAAAACACCCTGCAAGCGATAGACGGACACTGGGGAGCATATTACTTTGAAATCCCCCTGTTGCTGTCATTCCGTCTCGGCGTCGCAGAGCTTGCCCAGGCTCAGATAGACCTCGGTCCCTATTTTGCAACAGGATTCGGGGGAAAATGCAAGTACACGCTTTTTCAATCGGAGTACACAGACAACGGACACGAGGTTGTCGCCTATGAAAGCAAAGGCGACTATTTCGGCGACAAAGGATTTGCAAAACGCTCTGACTGGGGTCTGAAATTCGGACTCGGATTTCTTGTAATGCAGCACTATTATATAGGCGCACACTACAATTTCAGCTGTAAAAACATCCTCAAGAATGATCCGGAGGCGATAAAGCAGGTCAAAGGACACAACAAGGCATGGACTTTCACTCTCGGATATAACTTCTGATAATCCACAAAGCAAGGATAATAACAATCGTGGCTGTGTCATTGAATATCTTGACACAGCCACGATTGTTATTTATCGGCTTTGAAAACTTCCTACTTCAACGAGTCAAGCAGTTCCTTTACTGCACGGTGAAGCTGAGCATCCTCACCGGCTACAGCATCGGAAGGATCATTTGCCACTTTGATGTCAGGTTCAAGCTGCGAGTTCTCAAGATAGTTTCCTTCTGCGGTACGGTAACCGATTACAGGCACCCCAAACACAAGCGACGGATCCTGAAGTGTAATCCAGTTTACGCTTGTCATGGTTCCGGGGACAGGCATTCCCACAAGCTTGCCAAGCTTCTTATGCTTGTAGACCCAGGGGGTGCCGTGGGCGTTACTGTAGTTAGCCTCACACTGTACCATGATACTCGGCTTGTTCCAGCGACGGCTCGGCATGTCACATACGTCGACGCCCCTTATCACCTGAGTAAGATACTTGTCGCCGCTGAAAAGCACCTCTATATCTTCATGCAGACGGCCGCCGCCGTTCCATCGGGTATCGATAACGATACCCTCCTTGTCGACATACTTGCCGAGCAGGTCGGTGTATATCGTGCGGTAGCTTTCATCGTCCATCGACTCGATATGAACATATCCGAGCCTGCCGTCAGACCATCGGTCGACATCGGCGGCGCGGCGTTTGACCCAGCGCTTATACAGAAGCTCGCTCATGTCACCCGCACCGACGGGTAGCACTACCTCTTCCCAACGCTTGCCGGAAGCAGGGTCGGAAATTGATACAAGTGTCTTTTTCCCACGCAGGTTATTGAAAAGAGACGTGTAGTCGGCTGAATCTCCAATCTCGGCACCGTTGATTTTTTCAATAATCACTCCGGGGGCGACATCGCTCAGTGCGTTGTCAAATGGTCCGCCCTCTACTACCTCTGTCACTTTCAGTCCGGGACCCGTATAGGTCCAGTCATATAACAGACCGAGTGAAGCCGTTAGGTCAACCGCACCAGAACCGCGATAGCGTCCGCCTGTATGTGATGCGTTGAGTTCACCGAGCAGCTCGCTCAGCAGCTCGGCAAAATCATGGTTATTGTTAATGTGGGGAAGGAAACGCCGGTATGCTGCGGTCATAGCCTCCCAGTCAACACCGTGCATGTCGACTGTATAAAAACGCTCCTTAGCCTCGCGCTTCACGTAATCAAACATGTATTCACGCTCAGCTGCCGGGTTTATGTCCATACGCGCCGAGTAAGTCACCGGTTTGATATTTTTGCTCGAAAAGTTCATTTTCGATAGTTTGTCGGGGCCTAACAGGAAGAGGTTGTCGCCAGCATCATCCATCTCAAACCACAACATGCCTGCATCAAGCTTGTCGACAATACCGGGGTCACGTTTGCGAAGATTCATTGACCAGAGGTCATAGCCCTGTTCAAATGCCGAAAGATAATACAGTTCTTCGCCATCCTTTGTGATTACAAAGTCAGCTATATCCGACGAGTTAGGAGTGACACGCACGATACGGTCGCGAATACCGTCAAGCTCGACCTTTATATCCTTCACGCCTTCCGTGTCATCGTCCTTATTTTTTTCAGCGTCTTTTTTACCTTTCTTGTCATTTTTCTTTGTTTCGCTCTTCTGCTTACGCTCTTTCTGCTGCTTCTCGAGTTCCTTACGCAGCTCGTAATCCTCCTTGGAGAGGCAATACTTGTCGTAGGCATCCTGATTCATAAAGACAAGCATGACATCGTTAAGCGAGCCCCATGAAGCATGGCTGCGCATTCCATACCTGTCAGAAAGAAAAGCGACTGCATTACCGTCAAGCACCCATCGCGGCTGCATGTCGAAATAGGAAGAGAGCGTGATATTGGTGACCTTGGGAGTGCCGGTCGTGTTGACAACAGCGATATCGGAATAAGGCTCGTGACCGTTATTGGTAAGCTCCATGACAATCCATTTTCCGTCAGGCGACCAAGAGTATTCAAAGCCGCCATTGCGTTCAGCGTAAGTCGAACCGTCGGTAATCTGCCTTACCTTCCTGGTAGCCACATCCATTACCATCAGCTTGTTTCGGTCGGCGATAAAAGCGAGTTCCGAGCCGTCGGGCGAGTATTGCGGATAAGTGCGCTCAACCGAGTCGAGAGGCAGCAGACGATGCTCGTCAATAACCGTGGCATTAGGGAAATTAAGGTCGTCGTCACGCCCTATTATCGCGCGGTAGAGCACAGGCAGTCCGTCGCGCTCGCTTACATAGACCAGTGCGCGGTTGCCCGGAGCCCAGGTTATCTGTTTCTCCGCCGCAGGAGTGTTGGTAATCTGTTTAGTCGTTTTGTAATCCACGGAAGTCACAAACAGCTCGCCGCGGTCAGTAAACGCTATCTGCTTGCCGTCGTGAGAGACAGTGGCGCCATTGGAGCGGCTTACCGACTTTTTCTGTATGACATTTTCATCGCTGTCAACAATGTCTATCGCCACTTTCTCGGGCTTTGAGCCGCCATCGGTCATGGTGTATATCTCGCCGTCATAGGCAAAGGCGATACGCCCGTTGGCTCCACGAGACAGAAATCTTACAGGGTGAACCGTAAAATCAGTAAGCTGCCTTACCGATGCAGGATTGTCAAGCGACAAAGAATATACATTAAATGTCTTGCCGTCGCGCTCGCTCAGGAAATACACTGTCTTGCCATCGGTGGAGATTACCGGATTAAGGTCCTCTCCGGCATGGGATGTGAGATTACGGTGACTTCCCGCAGCGGTGTCATACATCCAGATGTCGCGAGTCACGGAAGATGTGTGATGTTTGCGCCACTGGTCCTCAAAGCCTTTCTGATCCTGGTAGAGGAAAAACTTCCCGTCGGGCGAGTAGCTGAGGCTCTTTGCCGGAGAAGCGATTACCATCTCCTGACGACCGCCATCGACAGGGATACGGTACAATTCCGGCAGACGTCCCGAAGGGAAAAGCACACTCTCGGCAGGGTCCTGCAACGCCGCCGAAAACACCACATATCTGCCGTCGGGTGAAAATGCCTCGGGTGTCTCCGATGCCGAATGAAAAGTGAGACGGCGCAAATCGCCGCCATCCGACGACATGACATATATATCCTGACCGCCATTACGGTCGGAGGCAAATGCTATCTTAGAGCCGTCGGGCGACCATACAGGCTCCGATTCAAGCGACGGGGTTGCGGTAAGCCTTACCGCCGTACCGCCCCCGGCGGCTACCTTATATATGTCACCCTTATAGGTGAAAGCAATATAATTGCCATCAGGCGAAATCTTTACATCACGAAGCCACAACGGATTTACCGCAGTGGCACTGACAGCTGCAATTGCCGCCAGAGCAGACAAATATACTTTTTTCATCGGTAATTTAAAGTCGAAAATTATGTAGATAATGATTGCGGAATCGGCTGAATCAGCCTACATATCAAATGTGGGGAATCTTGAGCTTTTGCCCAGCACGGATATTGGAACCCTTTATGCTGTTGGCACGCTGGATGTCGGCAATCGAGACTCCCTTGTAACGACGCGCAATAGTCGAAAGGCTCTCACCCTTCTTCACAGTGTGATACCTGTATTTTTGCGCAGGCGCCGCCTGCTTTGCCTTGGGGGTAGCCTTAACCTTCTCCTCTTTAGGAGCAGGTGTAGCAGGCGCCTCCTTTATTGCGGAGGAATCAGCAGCCGCTACAGCAACAGCAGCTGTGTCGGCTACCTGAGCGACAGCAACGGCTTCGGGCTGTTCCACTGTCTTTTTCTTTCCGGTGGCAACTCTCTGATAAGTATTTATCTTCAACACCTTGCCTCGCGCGACAGTATTTTTCCTCATTCCGTTCCACTTCTTGATTTCGCCGACCGTCACGCCATATTTAGCGGCAATCTTTGACAAAGTCTCACCTCGCTTCACCTTATGACGCTTGACGACAAGCTTGGTGGTGTATTCCATGTTAGGGTCGACATAATCGAGCGGAGTAGGCTCGACAACAGTGCGCTGGGCATATAGCGATGCGTCGTGGCTTATTATGCTGTCCTCGCTCATGATGTAGCTGTAAACCTGCATCGAGGGCAATACGAGTGAATAAGGACGGATGTCACCGGGGATTATATCCTTACGATACTGCGGATTCAGCACGCGCAGCTCCTCGACCGGAATATCGAGAACCGACGCCACCTGATTGAAGTGGACACGCTTGTTGACATGTATGGAGTCGGTTATTATAGGGCGCTTGGCAAGCGCCGGGCTGATATTGTGCTGATTGTAATAGGTCATGACATAGTTGGCGGCAATAAACGCCGGCACATATCCGCGTGTTTCCTGCGGAAGGAAATAATAAATGCTCCAGAAGTCCTTGTTTTCTCCGCCGGCACGTCGCAATGCCTTGTTGACATTGCCGGGACCGCAGTTATAGGCGGCTATCGCAAGCGACCAGTCATTGTACATTTCATACAGCTGCTTGAGATACTTTGCCGCAGCCTCCGATGACGCATAGGGGTCACGACGCTCATCGACAAGCGAGTTGATTTCAAGACCAAGCCCCCTCGCAGTAGGAAGCATGAACTGCCACAATCCGGTAGCACCCACGCGCGACACCGCATCAGGATTCAGCGCCGACTCTATAACGGGAAGATAGCGCAGTTCAAGAGGGAGTCCGTGGCGTTCAAGAGCCTGTTCAAAGATAGGCATATAATACAGGCTCATACCGAGCATACTTTCTACGAGTTCACGGCGTCGCTGAGTGTACATGTTGATGTAAGAGCGCACAATCTGATTGTAGGGCATCTCGATTACGGTAGGCATCTGACTGAGCCTCTTGATATACACCTCATCGGAAGCATCTATGACCGGCACCTTTGAATAGTTGGTGTTCAATACCATGTAATTCTGCAGATACCAGTTCTGCATCATCTTATGGGTATCGGTCTCGAAGCTTTCCGGATAAATGATCGAATTGTCGGTTATCGACTGTTTGAGAGTAAGTATTGAGGGCGCGGCAACAGCAGCCACTGCCGCACATCCTGCAATAAAGAGAGTTACTAATTTTTTCATTGACCGGTCTATTTTATTAGAGAGAATGAATATTAAAAATTCAGCGCCCACTGAAGCCCTATGCCGGGATTGCCCGACACTCGTGAATCCTTTATCACTGTCGGATGCACCTCCATCGACAAGTCGGGCGAGATATCAAAATGGGCGAGCGACGCGTCGACATAAGCGTCGACCATCGCAACAAGATAGACTCCTATCATGCATATGATACAGAGGTCTCGGTTACGTCGGTAAAAGTCTTTTTTTGACTTGAAAGTCTTTTCAAGCCATGTGCGGTTAAGGCTCTCCTCCTTGGTGTTGGGAGGGTAAAAGTCCATGTAACTGTTAGTTGACGGGTCATTGTCCATCAAGTCCCTGTAAGCCTGGGTGTAATCGTCAAGCATACGGTTGTTCCAGTCAGTGGCGTAGGCAAGCCCCATGAAACCGCCGATGACGATAGGCAGCTTCCAGTATCGGCGATTATATAGCTGTCCCAGACCCGGACATAACGCGCTGAGCCATACAGCGCGGGTAGGGTTGGGGTTAAAATCTCTTACCATGTAGTCGGGATCGAAATCGTCACCGACAAGCACAGTGTCGACATACTGATGCACGACCGTGTCGACAGGCACCTCCCCGACAACAGTAGTCACGATACTATCGCCCTTGACTGAAATGGAATCTTCTGTAACAAAAGCCGGGGTGTCCTCCGGAACAGAAAGATAAATAGAGTCGGGAAATGCATCGAGTGCCGACGGGTCAAGACGACTCATAACCGCGGCCGAATCAGTGGCGGCTGAATCAGCAGCCGCAATGTCGGGTAAAGCAATCAAGGTGCCGTAATCAGGGGGCGGCACAGAGCCGTCGGGCGCCTCATAGGAGGTATATCCGCTTATTGCTGAAAAAATGTTAAAAGGAAACGCGATTACGAATGTAAGCGCTACAATCACGACCCGCGTCGTGAAACTTAAATTAATCGTACTACCGTTTTCCTTTGTTCTTTTCATTAGATAATTCACTGACTTTCAAAAAGTCACGTTATATTAAACAGCATAAGAAGCCACTCCGTGACCGACGCGTGTCAGCCCTCGGAGTGTTTTATCGTATCAAAGATAGCAATTAATTGGACAAGTTCCTCTTCATTTTTAAACGGGAAGGTGATTTTTCCTTTTCCCTGAGGGTTGCAGGTAAACTGAACCTTGGTGCGGAACGACGCTGAAAGATGCTTTTTAAGGATGTCAAAATCCTTATTGGTCATCGTCGTAGTCTTGGGCTTTTCAGGTTCGGTACCGTTTTCAGCCGCAAGCTGGTAAGCTTTTGCCAGCTCCTCTACCTTTCTCACAGAAAGCCCGTGTTTTATAATCTCATTATACAGTTTCAACTGAAGCGACGGCTGATTTATGGTAAGCAACGCACGTGCGTGACCCATGTCCACACGCTTGTCGCGCAAGCCGAGCTGCACCTCGGCGGGCAGCTTCAGCAGGCGAAGGAAATTTGCCACCGTAGCACGCTTTTTTCCTATGCGCTCGCTCAGGCGTTCCTGAGTAAGATTATACTGGTCAATCAGCTTCTTGAACGTAAGGGCTATCTCGATTGCATTTAGATCCTCGCGCTGTATATTCTCGATAAGCGCCATCTCGGTAAGCTCGCTGTCGTTGGCTGTACGTATATAGGCGGGCACCGATGTAAGCCCCGCCCTCAGCGCCGCACGATAGCGTCGCTCTCCGGCGATTATCTGATATGCGTTGTCGCCTGTCTTTCTTAGAGAGAGGGGCTGTATTATACCGAGTTCCCTGATTGAGGCGGCAAGCTCGTCAAGAGCCTCCTCGTCAAAAGAGGTACGCGGCTGGTCAGGGTTGGGCGAGATATACTGCAGGTCGATGTCGTTGATAGCGGAAGAACCACGCGCAGGCACGTCATCCATAGGGATAAGAGAGTCAAGCCCACGACCGAGTGCATTACGTTTGATAGAAGCCATAGATAGTTTTTTAGGTTGTTATGAGGTTATTCGGCATGAACCGCTGCACGTCTGTGTTTTGCGATAAGCTCCTTGGCAAGCATCGTATGGCTTGTCGCACCGCGGCTTTCCGGGTCATAAAGCAGCGCCGGCAGTCCGTGGGAGGGAGCCTCGCTGAGCCTGATGTTTCGCGGAATAACAGTGTTAAACACCATGTCGCCGAAGTGACCTTTCAGCTCTTCATAAATCTGATTGGCGAGACGCAGGCGCGCGTCATACATCGTGAGGAGAAATCCCTCGATTTCAAGATGGGGGTTAAGCTTCGACTTTATTATACGTATAGTGTTGAGAAGCTTGCTTATGCCTTCAAGCGCGAAGTATTCAGCCTGGACAGGTATTATCACCGAGTCGGCGGCAGTAAGCGCGTTTACGGTAATAAGCCCGAGCGAAGGCGAACAGTCGATCAGTATATAGTCATATTTTTCAGCTACCGGAGTGAGCACGTTAAGCAGTATCCTCTCCCTGTCGGGCTTGCTGACAAGCTCCAGCTCCGCTCCGGCAAGGTCGATGCGCGAGCCGACAAGGTCAAGCCCGTCGACACATGTAGCCACCTGAGAACCGTCGACAGGGTAATTGTCGACAAGACACTCGTAAATGGACGAAGACATGGAGCGCGGATCGATACCGTATCCTGAAGTGGCGTTTGCCTGAGGGTCGGCATCGATGATGAGCACTTTCTTACCTTGATTTGCGAGCGATGCCGCAAGGTTTATGGTAGTAGTCGTCTTACCTACCCCGCCCTTCTGATTGGCTATTGCAATAATTTTACCCATAAGCAGTTACAATTGACTACGCAAAGATAATTATTAATCTTCAATAACCGCCAAAATCAAAGGTATCATTTTGCGTTAAATGTTGATAACTGACCGTTTGTGTTAATAACGCCACGCCGGAATATTCGGTAAAGAGACCGTCGCGACGGAGCGAAAGTCATCTTATTTTCTTATCTTTGTGACAGTATTCTTTATTTAGTAACCACCAAAATCAGATAATTCATGGCAAAGACAGATAAGCCGCTTATATTGATCACCAACGATGACGGCATAGACGCGCCGGGCATCCATGAGCTTGTCAACTACGTCAGGGAGATGGGTGAAATCGTGGTCGTGGCGCCTGATTCCCCCCACTCGGGACAGTCATCGGCAATATCGGTCAACAAGGTATTGCAGATAACTTCTCACGCCGATTATAACGGAGCAAAGATGTATTCGGTCAACGGCACGCCCGTTGACTGCATAAAACTCGGCATGCACGCAATCGTCACCCGCCGTCCCGACCTGATACTCTCGGGCATAAACCACGGGTCAAACTCCGGCAACTCGATAATATATTCCGGCACGATGGGTGCGGTATTAGAAGGATGTATGCTCGGAATCCCGTCAATCGGTTATTCCTACCACTCCCATGACCAGGGTAGCGACATGACCTGCTGTGAAGAGACGGTAAAGACTATAACTTCCCGCGTGATTGAGCGGGGACTGCCTGCCGACATATGCCTGAATGTCAACATACCCAAGTGTGAGAAGGTATGTGGCATAAAAGTCGCACGCGCCGCCAGGGGATACTGGACCGAGGAATATGCCGACTATACCGACCCCCACGGTAAACCGTTTTACTGGCTGACCGGCAGATTTCATAACGAAGAGCCCGACAACCCCGAGACCGACCTCTATTGGACCGACCGCGGGTATGTGTCGGTCGTGCCGTGTCATCCCGACCAGTCAGCGACAGCCTCTGTGGCAGAAATCGGCGACCTGCTGAGTTAACGGCCTACAGTCATAAAGTAATAGCGGCATCACCGGAGTCAGGCGATGCCGCTATTGTTATATCAGCGTAAAGCGTTTACAGGATAGTTATTTCGCTATGGGACAGCCGTTGCAACGCTCGGCAATCTGAGTGAAGAAATCATTGCCCTTGTCATCTACGAGGATAAACGCGGGGAAATCCTCAACCTCGATTTTCCAGATAGCCTCCATGCCGAGTTCGGGATATTCAAGACACTCGACTTTCTTGATGCTGTTGTAAGCGAGGATTGCTGCGGGACCGCCGATGCTGCCGAGATAGAAACCGCCATGCTTGTGGCAAGCGTCGGTCACCTGCTTGCTGCGGTTGCCCTTGGCTATCATCACCATTGAACCGCCTGCTGCCTGGAACTGGTCGACATAAGAGTCCATACGTCCGGCGGTGGTAGGACCGAATGAGCCTGAAGGCATGCCCTCCGGAGTCTTTGCCGGTCCGGCATAATAGATAGGATGATCCTTCAGATAATCGGGCATTGCCTCGCCGCGGTCAAGGCGCTCTTTAATCTTCGCATGCGCGATGTCACGACCCACCACGATTGTACCGTTAAGCGAGAGACGGGTCGACACGGGATACTTGGTCAATTCAGCGAGTATCTCAGGCATCGGGCGGTTAAGGTCAATCTTCACTACATTGCCTTCGCCCTGCTTGCGCAGCCCGTCGGGAATAAGTTCTCCGGGGTTGGTGTCGAGTTTTTCAATCCAGAGTCCGTCCTTGTTAATCTTGGCTTTCACATTACGGTCGGCAGAACAGCTCACCCCGAGACCGACGGGACACGAAGCACCGTGACGCGGCAGGCGGATGACGCGGATGTCATGGGCAAAATACTTGCCGCCAAACTGTGCGCCGAGACCGATATTCTGCGCTTCCTTGAGGAGCGTCTTCTCAAGCTCCACGTCACGGAAAGCGCGACCATACTCATTTCCTGTCGTAGGAAGGTTGTCATAATACTTAACAGAAGCCTTCTTGACTGTGGCAAGGTTCATTTCAGCCGATGTTCCGCCGATGACAAACGCGATATGGTAAGGCGGACATGCAGCCGTTCCGAGCGACTTCATCTTCTCAACGAGGAAGGGCACGAGCTTCTCGGGATTAAGAAGCGCCTTGGTCTCCTGATAGAGATAAGTCTTGTTTGCCGAGCCGCCACCCTTTGCGACAAAGAGAAATTTGTATTCATTGCCGTCTACAGCGTAGAGGTCAATCTGGGCGGGAAGATTACAGCCGGTGTTAACCTCGTCATACATATTGAGCGGGGCGTTCTGCGAATAGCGCAGGTTGCAGCCGGTGTAAGTGTCATAGACACCGTGTGACAGCTGCTCCTCGTCACCGCCGCCGGTGTAGACATTCTGACCCTTCTTACCGATTACAATCGCAGTACCAGTGTCCTGGCAGAAAGGAAGCTGACCTTTTGCGGCGATTTCCGCGTTGCGGAGCATCGTAAGAGCCACAAACTTGTCATTTTCACTCGCCTCAGGGTCACTGAGTATCTTTGCCACCATAGCGTTATGCTCACGACGGAGCATGAAAGAGTTGTCGTGGGTAGCCTGGCGAGCAAGCACCCTCAGAGCCTCCGGATCAACGACAAGCATTTCGTGTCCGTTCCAATTTTCAACCTTCACGTAGTCGGAAGTAAGATGATAATATTCCGTAGTGTCAGCCGACATCGGAAACGGTTCCTGATATACAAACGGTTTTTGTGCCATATATAGTTAAGTATTTGGTTATGCTATCGTGCAAATTTACACAATCCCAACCTACAAAACAAGAATATTACACTTATTTCACAGTAGCGGCAAGAGTAATATTGCGCTCCGCGAGTGTGACCCGCGGATTCCATGACGTCAAGCATCTCGAGCGACAGCGCCGGAACTGCTAAAGAGTGTCCGTGGCAGCGTTAACAAATATTGGGGAACGGAGTCTAATATGTGTGGATGAATTTGCGGTAATAACCTGTGTAGCTGTCAAAACTGTAACTGTCACGATTCCGGATTATTCGGATAAAGGTGTCACTGTCAATATCACAAACTTTACCGAACATTTCCTTGAAATAGTTGTCAAACCTTGTTTTATCCCAGGAATAAACTAAATCGGATATTATTCTATCACTTGGTTTGCTTTCAAACCATAATGGTTCAATCACAACATATGAATTCTTATAATACCAATTGATATTGCGTCTCTCGTAGCGTTCACGGAGCCGTCCGTAAACGTAAGTTGTGTCTTCCTCCAATTTACTCCGATATTCTTTCCCTCCTTTGCGCCACACTCCAACGCCACTGATATCACCATCACTGGGCATCGTGAAAGTGATATATAGTGTGTCCGGACGGTTTTTGGTGTCGGCCAGCTCAAGGATATTGGATTTGGTCAACGCATCATACATCTGGGTGATTCTGACTGTTTTGGGTTTTCCCATTCCAAATTCCTTGACAAAAACCTCCTTGACTATTTCTTTAAGCGGCGGCACGGCAGCCTTTGCTCGACGCTGCGCGCTGACACACACCGGCATCATCGCCGCCATAACCAAAATCAATACCAATAATCGTTTCATATACTACAAATTTAAATGATTAGTTATACTAAAATAATTATAATTAAATCACCCGCTTGACCTCCCCGCTTTCATTTGCCATTAATGGAATCATTTTTGACAGTTGTTTTCTCAGCCGTTTTTGGCACTATATCAT
>OLWA01000904.1_pt1 | contig 33939 bp, 30 predicted proteins | sample 1673251 | NCBI WGS metagenome assembly OLWA01 (sample SAMEA3178937, study PRJEB25190) | human gut metagenome | biome: human gut; feature: human-associated habitat; material: faeces | place: Austria | collected 2013 | reverse complement strand
GTTCGTTGTTTAATTTACAAGGTACACGTCCCACAACCGCGGAACAGTTGATATATTACTACGTCTTACCGGATTTGTCAACTATTATTTTTCGATTTCTTCAATTTTTTGCAAGTCGGTTCAGGATGACATTTTTCTCCGCCCGTGGTATAATCATCTCACCTATATTATGGGAGGAAAACTCCGTGGATATTCTGCACCTTACCGGCGTCTTCGGCCGTCTCGACCGCAGCCGTCTTGACCTGTCCCCCGGTCTGAATCTGCTGTACGCCCCCAACGAATCCGGCAAGTCCACCTGGGGCGCTTTCATCCGCACCATGCTGTATGGTCTGTCCACCCGCGAGCGCGGCCCCATGGCCGACAAAAACCGCTACGCGCCCTGGAACGGTGCGCCCCTCTGGGGACGGATGGAGCTGCGCACCGGGGACGGCGATTACACCCTTCTGCGGGAGACGCGCCGCGCTGCCGCGCCCATGGGCGAATTCTCCTGCGTCTACACCGGCACCGCCACGCCCGTCCCCGGCATCACCGGCCAGAACGCCGGCGATGTGCTGCTGGGCGTGCCCCGGGAGGTGTTCGAGCGCAGCGCCTTCATCGGCCAGAACGCCCTGACCGTGGAGCAGGACGCCGAGCTGGAGCGCCGCATTGCCGCCCTCATCACCACCGGCGAGGAGGACACCTCCTACACCGAATCCTACGACCGCCTGAAGCGGCAGCTGAACCGCCGCCGCCACAACAAGACCGGCCTGATCCCCGCGCTGGAGCGGGACATCGACCAGCTGCGCGCCGCCCTGCGGGAGGTGGACGCCCTGAACGATCAGGCGCAGCAGTCCCGCCGGGAGGTGGACGCGTTGGAACGCCGCGCCGCGGAGCTTCAGCAGCAGGCCGCCCAGTCCCAGGCGCAGGCGCGGCAGGAGCGGCTGAATGCCTATCGCAGCGCGGAGCAGGCCGCCCTCGCCGCCCAGTCCCGCGCCGATACACTGGCCGCCGATACCGCCACCCTGCCGGACAGCGCCTCGCTGACGCTGCTGGAGGGACAGGCCGCCGCCCTGCCCGGCGAACTGTCCGCCCTGACGGAGAAGCGCCGCGCCGCGGAGGACGCCGAAGCCGTCTCCACCCGCGCGCAGGAAGCCCTGACACAGCACCCTTTCTACCCCGCCGCCGAGCCGGAGCTGCGCCAGCGCGCCGCCGCCATCGTGCCGGAAAAAGCGCCCTCCCTGTTCCTTCCCATTTTCTCCGGTCTGCTGATCCCTCTGTGCGTCACGCTGGCCTTCCTGCTGCGGAGCAAGGGTGCGCTCCCCTTCTGGCTGTTCATGGGCATGGCCGCTCTGGGCGCTGTCGCCACAGTCTTTGCCGTCCGCGTCCGGCAGCAGGCCATCCGGGAGCGCCAGCGCTTCGCCGAAACCCAGCGCACCGCGCTGGAGGAGCAGATCGCCGAATACCTCCCCCTGCGGCAGCAGGCGGCGGACGCCGAGGACAACGCCCGGCGCACCCGGCTTGCCGCCGAGGAGAGCGAAAGCTCCTGCCGCCGCCGTCTGCGGGAGCTGCTGGCACAGGTCTGCACCTTTGCCCCCGCCGTCACCGACCTGTCCGGTGTGCAGCTGGCGCTGGCCGATGCCCGCCGCCGCCAGACGGCGCTGGCCGATGCCCGCCAGCAGGCGCGGGAAGCCGCTCTGTACCGGGACGCCCTCCGCGCCCAGCTGACGGAGCAGGAGCTGTCCGCCCCCGCCGTTTCCGTCTCCGCGCCGCTCCCCTCCGGTGCAGAGCTGTCCGCCGAGCTTGCCCGCGTGCAGGCGATGCTGACGCAGGAGCGCACCCGGTTCGACACCCTCACCGGCCGCATCCGCGCGCTGGATCGCTCCAGTGATCTGGAGGCTCAGCTGGCGCAGAAGCAGGAGCAGCTCCAGACCCTGCAGGGGGAGTACGACGCCATCGCGCTGGCTATGGACGCCCTGTCCCAGGCCAACACCGTGCTGCAAAACCGCTTTTCTCCGGCGCTGGGCGCACGGGCGGCGGAGATCTTCTCCCACATCACCGGCGGCCGGTACGACCGCGTGCTGCTGAGCCGGGATTTCTCCCTGTCCGCCGAGCCTGCCGGCGACCCGGTGGGGCGCAGCGTCCGCCTGCTGAGTCAGGGCGCCGCCGACCAGCTGTATCTGGCGGTGCGGCTGGCTATATGCGACATGGTGCTGCCCGCCGACAAGCGGGTGCCCCTGATCCTGGACGACGCGCTGGTGACCTTCGACGACGAGCGGCTCCACGCGGCGCTGGACTATCTGCTGGAGGAGAGCCAAAGACGCCAGATATTGCTGTTCACCTGCCAGAAGCGGGAGATGGACTATCTGCAAGGCAAAGAAAACGTGACCGTCACGGAGCTTTGAGGTCGGGATATGCATATTTGGACAATTACTGATTGGGAAAAGAACCTTCCAGATAATTCCCTCAGAAGAACCGGCTTGCGATTTCGATACGACAGAAATACGCACCCCGAAGTAAAACGTGCGTGCTTACAATTCGCGATTTGGCTGAGAACCCAATATTACTTTCCGCTAAGAGTCGTTGTTTATGTCAAAAGGACAAAAACCATTCGCACAAAAGATGGCGATCATGTAGTAGGAAGCTTTTTTGAGCCTTTTTCATACTTGGATGAACCATATATTCGAATTGCAACGGGTGATTATAATGAATTGGCGAACCATTTAGGGAAAGACAATGCACTGGCATCGATTCTTCTTTCCTTGGCTCATGAGTTGACGCATTACTATCAATGGATCAATAACATCCAATTAACACCTATGGGCAGAGAGCGGCAAGCCACCAAATACGCGAACTATATCATAGATGAATATGCGTCAACCAGAGAACATCCTTAAGGCATGCAGAGTGCGGCGTCCCGCAAAGAATGCGCAGGGGCGGACGACCTGTCCGCCCCCTACGAAAGGGCAAACGGATGACCCCTACAACGCACTCAAGAAGGCACCGCACTCTGTCCCCCCTTGCAAATCCCCTCAAATCGTGCTATACCATATATAATAATTCAAAAGCAACCCACCTGTCCCCTGTGCGGCTATGTCTACACCGCCGGGGACGAGCTGTAAGATCATCTGAAAAGGAGAACCTGTTATGAGCGATTGCACCCACGATTGCAGCACCTGCGGCGAAAGCTGCGGCGAGCGCAAGGAAGCCAACGTATTTGAGAAGAAGCCCCTCCGCCCCGGCTGCCGCGTCGGCAAGGTATACGGCGTGGTGTCCGGCAAGGGCGGCGTAGGCAAGTCCATGGTCACCAGCCAGCTGGCGGTGGCGCTGCGGCGGGAGGGCTACCGCACCGCCATTCTGGACGCGGATATCACCGGCCCCTCCATCCCCAAGGCCTTCGGCATTCACGGCCGCGCCGTGGCGCAGGGCGACGCCATCGTGCCCGTGACCACCGCCACCGGCATCCAGTTGATGTCCGTGAACCTGCTGCTGGAGCATGAGACAGATCCCGTCATCTGGCGCGGCCCCGTCATCGGCGGCGTTGTCCAGCAGTTCTGGGGCGACGTGCTGTGGGACGACGTGGACTATATGTTCGTGGATATGCCTCCCGGAACCGGCGACGTGGCGCTGAACGTGTTCCAGTCCCTGCCGGTGGACGGCGTCATCATCGTGGCCTCTCCTCAGGAGCTGGTGTCCATGGTGGTGCAGAAGGCCGTGAAGATGGCGCAGATGATGAACATTCCCATCGTGGGTCTGGTGGAGAATATGAGCTACGTCCAGTGTCCCGACTGCGGCAAGAAGCTCTATATCTTCGGCGAGGGCAAGACCGAGGAGGCCGCCAAGGAATACCACATTCCTCTGCTGGCGAAGATGCCCATCGACCCGGCGCTGGCCAAGCTCACCGACGACGGCTGCATCGAGCAGTTCGACGGCCACTGGCTGGACGGCGTGGTGGAGACGCTCCTGCGGAAGTAAGCGGATATATCGGCAAAAGAGACGGCGAAAGCCGTCTCTTGCCTTTCCCGCCCGCGTGTGGTATGATAGCCGCGTTACACAGAAAGAGGTCGATACCATGAATGAAAAGAAGATCCACATCCTTTCGCTGCTGGCGGCGCTGACGTCGGCGGTGATCTTCGGCATGAGCTTCATGTTCTCCAAGCTGGCGCTGGAGGTGGCGCAGCCCACGGTGCTGCTGGCCTTCCGGTTCGCGGTGGCGGTGGCGGCCATGACGCTGGTCATCGCCGTGAACGCACTGGTAGGCAGGCTCCGCGGCCGGAAGCTGTTCGCCTTCTCCCTGCGGGGCAAGCCGGTGTACAAGCTGATCCTGCTGGGCATCGTGCAGCCGGTGGCATACTTCATCTTCGAAAACTACGGCATCCTGTACACGTCCTCCGCCGTGGCGGGCACCATCATCGCGGTGGTGCCGGTGTGCTGCATCCTGATGGACGTGCTGGTGCTGCACGAAAAGGTCACCCGGCGGCAGGTGCTGTGCGCCGTGGGCGCGGTGGGCGGCGTGGCGCTGATCTCCGCCGGAGGCGCGGTGATGATCTCGGCGCTGGGACTGCTGTTCCTGCTTCTGACCATGCTCAGCGACACGGTGTATTACGGCATCAGCCACAGCGCCGCCAAGGTGTTCACACCCTTCGAGATGACGTATGTGATGTTCCTGGTGGGCATGGCGGCGTTTATCCCGGCGGCGCTGTTCCAGACCGGCGGTCTGCACAGTGAGCTGATCACCGTACCGGCGCAGAGCGGACAGTTCTGGCTGGCGGTGGTGTATCTGGGCGTGCTGTCCTCCGGCGTGGCCTATGGCCTGCTGAACTTCGCCAACAGCCACCTGACGGTGTCGGAGTCCTCCCTGTTCTCCAACGTGACCACGGTGGTGTCGGTGCTGGCGGGCGTGATCCTGCTGAAGGAGCCCTTCAGCCTGTGGCAGATACTGGGCGTGGCCGTCATTCTGGTGTGCGTGTTCATCGCCAACGTATCCGCAAGCAGCGAAAAATAACGAACAGCCCTGCGGCGATGCCGCAGGGCTGTTCGCTATCTTCGGATAATGCGGCCGTTCTTTACGCCGGTGAGCCGGCCGTTCTCCACAGCCAATTGCCCGCCCACGAACACGGCGGTCATGCCTTCCGCCGTCCGGCAGGGCTGCTGGTAGGTGCCCCGCTCGGAAAGCGCCGCCGGGTCGAACACGCACAGGTCGGCGTCCGCGCCCTCGGCGATAACGCCCTTGCCGGGCAAGCGCAGCGCCCGCGCCGGCTCCAGCGTCAGCTTGCGGACGCCCTCCTCCAAGGAGAGAACGCCCTTCTCCCCCACGAAGTGCTGCAAAAGCCGCGTGCAGCTGCCGTATACCCGGGGATGGGGCATACCCTCGGTGGGGTAGGTAGCATCGGAGATCAGGCAGCTGAGCGGGCTGCGCAGAATGGCGGCAATGTCCTCCTCCGCGGCCATGAAGTCGATCATGGTCACCTGACAGTGCTCCCGGATCAGCAGGTCGCAGCAGCTGTCCAGCGGAGACTTGTGCTCCATGGCGGCCTCCTCCGCGATGCTCTTGCCCAGAAATTGCTCGTCCTCCGGGCAGTGGAGGCTGCTGAGGAAGATGCCGTCCCAGCCGGCCAGCTTTGCGATGTCGTCAAAGCCGCCTCCGTCCTCGATGCGGTGCGCCAGCGTCTGCCGCTGGGCGGGGTCAGCCAAGCGGCGCACCACCGCGTCCATGCCGCCCTCCAGAAACTCCGGCGGCAGGATGTGCAGCAGCTGGGTGGAGCCGGCGGTATAGGGGTACACGTCGCAACCCACGTCCATGCCCTCGTCCTTGGCCCTTTGCAGCATGGACAGCGCCTGCGGGATCTTTTTGCCCCAGTTGTCCCGCCCCATGGCCTTCAGATGGCTGATGTGCAGGGGGATGCGCAGCTCCCGCGCCACAAGGAGCATCTCCTCCACGGACTGGCACACGCCGCCGCCCTCCTGCCGCATGTGGACGGTCAGAGGGATGTTCTGCCCCGCTATGGGAGCGAGCGCGCGGATCAGTTCGCGGGTGGTGTAGAAGCACTCCGGGGCGTAGCCCAGACCCAGCGACACGCCCAGCGCGCCGTCAGCCAGCGCCCGCTCCAGCTGCCGGTGCAGGGCGCGGTAGTGCCCGTCCGCCAGATGCTCCAGCTCGTACCCGGCCACGTCTGCCCGGAGGACGCCGGCGCCGGCCAGCATGCCCACGTTTACCGGCAGGGCGGGCAGACAGGCGAAATAGCCCGCCAGCGTGTCCGTCACCAGCTCCGGCGGGATGGCACCGGTGATGGGGCGCAGATAGTCCCGTATGGCGTCCCCGTGCGCCCCGCCGAAGGGCGCGGCGCTGAGACCGCAATTGCCGTTGACGATGGTGGTCAGCCCCTGACACAGCTCCGCCGCGCCGAAGCCGGGGCGCAGCAGCGCCGCGTCCGCGTGGCGGTGGATGTCGATGAAGCCGGGGGTGACGGTCTTGCCGGACGCGTCCCACACCTGCGCGGCATCTGCGTCCCGCAGGTCGCCCACGGCGGCGATCCTCCCGCCGGACACGGCTACGTCGGCGGCAAAGGCCGGGCGGCCTGTGCCGTCCGCCACAGAGCCGCCCCGGATAAGAATATCAAACATGGTCGGTGCCTCTTTCCTGTTTTCCCGCCGCCAGCGGCAGGGAGATGATAAACCGGGTGACGCCTCCGCCGCTTTCGCAGCGGATCGTGCCCCGGTGGGCGTCCACGATGGCCTTGGCAATGGCTAGCCCCAGGCCGAAGCTGCTGCCGTCGGTGCGGGCTTCGTCGGCGCGGTAAAAGCGATCGAAGATGTGGGGCAGCTTGTCCGCCGGGATGTCCTCGCCCCGGTTCGTCACAGTGAGCACGGCGCGGCTGCCCTGCCGCGCGGCGTCCAGTTGGATGGGCGTACCGGGCGCGGCGTATTTCACGGCGTTGTCCAGCAGCACCGCCAGCGCCTGCCCCAGCCTGGCGCCGTCGCCCCGGGCGGACAGGCCGGGGGCGATGTCGTACTCCAGCAGATGCCCGGCTTCAAATGCCACCGGCTCGAACCGCAGGGCGGCGGTAACAGCCATCTCGGACACGTCCGCCGTGGTATCCGGCAGGGTGCCCGCGCTTTTCTGGGCGCGGAACAGGGTGAGCATGTCCTCCACCAGCGAGCGCATGCGGCGGCTCTCCGCCTGAATGTTGTCGATATACGCCTCCTGCTCCGGCGCGGCGCTGCGCCGCAGCAGATCCGCCGAGGACAGGATCACCGTCAGCGGCGTTTTCAGCTCGTGGCTGGCGTCGGACAGGAATTGCTCCTGCTGCGCCCACGCCGCTCCCACCGGCTTTGTCACCACGCCGGACAGCAGATAGCTGCACAGGAACAGCACCACCAGCGCCACGCTGCCCACCAGTGAGCAGGCGCTCAGCAGCGTCCGCAGGGACGTGTATTCCAGATAGGTATCGGTAAAGGCGATGGCGGTGGTGGCATAGCCCGTCTGCCGCAGGTAGCGCAGGTGGTATTCGTCCAGCGTGCCGGAATCCGCCGTCCGGTGCAGGGCGGCGGTGACGATGTCCGCCAGCCGCGTCTCGTCGCTGAGATCATAGTAGCTGTTGCCCGCCACCCGGACGGTGCCGCTGCCGTAGACCTCCGCCACGAAGCAGGGGATGCTGTCCACCCCCGGCTGGCTGATGCCGTAGTCCCCCTGCTCCAGCGCCTGATACAGCTGCTGCTGCACGTTCTTCCGGTAGTTGTCCCGGGAGATGAAAAACACGGCGGCGAACACCGCCAGCAGCACCAGCGAGATCAGCAGCATGTTGGTGGCCACCACCTTCCAGCGGAGATGGCGGATCATGACGCCACCTCCAGGCAGTAGCCCACCATCCGCAGCGTCTTGATGCGGACAGCGGATTGCAGGTGGGTCAGCTTGCGGCGCAGGAAGGAGATATAGACCTCCACGTTGTTGTCCTCGGCGGCGGAGTCGTAGCCCCAGACCTTGAGGATCAGCTGCTCCTTGGAGACGATCTGGCTGCCGTTTTTCATCAGCAGCTCCATCAGGTCGTACTCCCGGCGGCTGAGGCGGACGCTGCGTCCGCCGCACTCCAGCAGGAACGTGCCCATGTGCAGCGTCAGGTCACCGAATACGGTGGTATCCGGGTCGGCGGCCACGTCCTCCCCGCCCCGGCGCAGCAGTGACCGGATGCAGGCCAGCAGCTCCTCCGGCTCGAAGGGCTTGGTCAGGTAGTAGTCGGCTCCGGCGTCCAGACCGCGGACGCGGTCGTTCAGCTCGCTGCGGGCGGTGAGCATCAGCACCGGCAGGCGGCTGCCGCCCTGCCGCAGCTGCCGCAGGAGCGTGAAGCCGTCCATGCCGGGCAGCATGGCGTCCAGCACCAGCAGGTCGTAAATATCGCTGCGGGCATTGTCCAGCCCGGATATGCCGTCATAGCACACGTCGGCGGTGTAGCCCTGCCGGTGCAGCAGCTCCTGCAGGGTACCGGCCAGCCGCTTTTCGTCCTCCACGATGAGTATGCGCATGGCGCGCCTCCTTTGTTGATGTGAGTTTACGGCGCGGCCTTACAGCCCCGTCTCCGCGATGGTCAGCAGCTGCGCCAGAGACGCCTCCTCCATGCGGTAGATGGTCGTCTCGCCGTCCAGCGTCACATAGCGGCCGCCGTCGCCGGTGGGCAGACCCACGGCCAGCGTCAGCGCCTTGTCCGCGCCGGTATCGGAGAGATAATTCATGGCCAGCGTCAAGGCGGACTCATCCAGCCCGCACACGGCGGCGGCGCCCTCCGCCGGGTCATAGTCCACGCAGGCGGTGACGGTCAGTGCGCCCAGCTCCTCCACCAGCGCGGCGGTCTGGGTGGTGACATCCCGGTTGGCGCTGCGGCGAACGCCGTTCTCATCGGTGAGGAACGCCACGGTGCGCTCCGGCGTCAGGATGGTGACGCTGACCACCTGCTCCGGCGCGATCACCGGCAGCTGCGGCAGCACCGCCATATCGTAGATGCTGCGGCTGAGCAGCGCCTTGCTCTCGGCGGAGGCGTACAGCACCCGGCCGTCCGGCGTGAGGACGTACCAGCGGCCGTCGGTGGTCTCCTCGCCCACATAGTAGGTGGCGTCCTCCCCGTCGGCGGTGACGGTGATGTATTTGGCGGGCGTTTCCAGCCCGTAGGCGGACAGCTCCTGCCCGTCGGTCACAGTCTCGCCGCCGTCCAGCGCCGCGGGCAGCGCCAGCAGCTCGTCCATGGCGCTCTGCTCCAGTGGGAAGGTGGGGTCGTCGTGCCAGATCCAGCTGCCCTCCTCGTCCTTCTCAAAGCGCAGCGTCACGTCGCCGTCGCACAGGGTCAGGCCGGTGATGCCCTCCACCGGCACCGTCTGGGTGGCGGCGTCCTTCCGCTCCGGCTCCGTATTCTTATGGCCGCAGGCGGACAGCAAAAGCGTCAGCCCCAGCGCCAGCGCCGTCAGGCGCAGCAGTCGTTTCATACGCATATCTCCTTTTCGGGTAGTTCCGTATAGAAGTATAGCAACTTCCGGCGGAAAAGGAAAGAACATTTCGTAAATCTTTCCTTTTCCGCCGCCGCGTGGTATACTGAGAAAAAATCACTTCCCAAGGAGGGACGCTATATGTCCGAGACTATCGCCGCCATCGCCACAGGGCAGCAGCCCTGCGCCATCGGGATCCTGCGGCTCAGCGGAGACGGCGTGTGCGCCGCGCTGGACGCGGTGTTCCGCGCCGGGAACGGCAAGCCCGCCGCCCAGCAGAGTCCCCGCGCCATGGTGCTGGGCGACCTGCTGGACGAGACGGGGCAGGTCATCGACAACGTGCTGTGCGTGCGCTTCCCCGCGCCCCACAGCTATACGGGCGAGGACTGCGCCGAGCTGCACTGCCACGGCAGCCCCATCGTGCTGGACGCGGGGCTGCGGGCGTTGTTCGCCGCCGGGTGCCGCCAGGCCACCGGCGGAGAGTTCACGAAGCGGGCGTTCCTCAACGGGCAGCTGGATCTCATCCAGGCGGAGTCCGTGGTGGATCTCATCGACGCGGAGACGGCACAGCAGGCGCACAACGCCGTGTGCCAGCTGGACGGCGCGCTGAGCCGCACCGTCGGACGTATCTACGACGAGCTGATGGACATGGCGGCGCGGTTTTACGCGGTGGTGGACTATCCCGACGAGGACATTGAGGACTTGCAGCGACAGGAGATGCTGGACACCCTGCGCCGGGCGCAGGGGGATCTGGAGTCGCTGGTGGCGGGGTTCTCCCGTGGGCGGCTGATGAAGCTGGGGGTGCCCACGGTGCTGCTGGGGAAGCCCAACGCCGGGAAATCGTCGCTGCTGAACGCGCTGCTGGGGTATGACCGCGCCATCGTCACCGACGTGGCGGGCACCACACGCGACACGGTGGAGGAAAAGGCAGAGGTGGGCGGCGTGCTGCTGCGGCTCATCGATACGGCGGGCATACGGCAGGGCGGCGATGCGGTGGAATCTCTGGGCGTGGAGCGGAGCCGCGCCGCGGCGAAGAATGCCTCCCTCGCCGTGCTGGTGCTGGACGGCTCCCGCCCGCTGACACAGGAGGACGAGGACGCCATCGCGGTGGCGCAGACCGTGCCCCACCTGATCGTGGCGGTGAACAAAAGCGACCTGCCCCGGGCGGTGGACATCGGCGGACTGGCGGATCGGTTCGACAACGTGGCGTCCGTCTCCGCCGCCACCGGCGAGGGGCTGGACGTGCTGATGGACGCCATCGCGGCGCAGTTCCCGGCGGGCAGCACGGCGGGCGGCGCACTGCTGACCAACGCACGGCAGGCGGACGCCGCCAACCGCGCTCTGTCCGCCGTGGCGGAGGCGCGGAGCGCGCTGCGGATCGGCATGACGGCGGACGTGGTGCTCACGGACTGCGAGAGCGCGCTGGCCGCCTTGGGCGAATTGAACGGCAAACAGGTACGAGATGATATGATAGACACCATTTTTTCCCGATTTTGTGTAGGAAAGTAGCCGATACATTTGTATACTTTTGCTAATATTCCGTATTATTTGCAACTTTGCTCTTTTCCTGCGGGACGTTCCGTGGTATGATAGCGGGGAAGATCAAGCCTGAGGAGGTAAAATTATGCGCGAATACGTTATTATGACCGACAGCTGCTGCGACCTGACCGACCACATGGCAAAGGAGCTGGAGCTGGCAGTGGTACCCCTGACCGTACATATCGGCGGCAAGGACTTCCCCAATCTGCTGGACGGCAGTGCCATCAGCTTCGAGGACTTCTACGGCAAGATCAGAAATGGAGAGCTTGCCACCACCTCCGCCGCCAATGTGGGGGATTTTCAGGACGCCATGCGCCCCATTCTCGCCGCCGGGAAGGACATTGTAAGCATCAACTTCTCCAGCGCGCTGTCCACCACCTACCAGAGTGCGTCCATCGCCGCGGAGGATATGCGGGACGAGTTCCCCGACGCGAAGATCTTTGTGGTGGACTCCCTGTCCGCTTCTCTGGGACAGGGGCTGCTGCTGTATCTGGCGGTGCAGAAAAAGCGCGAGGGTCTGTCCGCCGAGGAGCTGGTGCAGTGGGTGGAGGAGAACAAGCTGCACGTGGATCACTGGTTCACCGTGGACGATCTGAACTATCTGAAAATGGGCGGACGGCTCAGCGCCGGCGCCGCGTTCTTCGGCTCCATGCTGTCCATCAAGCCGGTGCTGCACACCTCCGACGAGGGCAAGCTGGTGCCCATGAGCAAGGTGCGCGGACGGAAAGCCAGCTTGCAAGCTCTTGTGGACAAGGTGGCGGAGCTGGGGATCGAGCCCAGCGAGCAGGTCATGTTCATCTGCCACGCCGACTGCGAGGTTGAGGCGCGCGCCGTGGCGGAGGAGCTGAAGGCGCGCTACGGTGTGAGAGAGGTCTATATCAACTACATCGGGCCGGTGATCGGAAGCCACACGGGTCCGAACACCATGGGCGTGTTCTTCGTGGGCACGAAGAGATAAGGCGCGCTTCGGCGCGGAGGCCATCGGCTTTTTGATGGAACAACGATTGCGGGAGGTCGGGCATGGACTGGCTGGAGCTGAAGATCGACACGAGCCACGCGGGCTTGGACGCGGTGACGGAGCTGCTGGAGCAGCAGGGCGTTACCGGCGTGATGATCGACGATGAGGCGGATTTCCAGAGCTTTCTGGAGAACAACCGCCAATACTGGGACTACGTGGACGAGGAGCTGCTGGCGCAGAAAAAGGGCGTCAGCCGCGTGACGTTCTACCTGGAGCGGAACGAGAACGCCCTCGGCACGGTGGCGGCGGTACGTATCGCCATGGCCGCGCTGAAGAAGGAGCACCCGGAGTACGCGCCCATGCTGCTGACCATGGAGGACGTTGCCGACGAGGACTGGGAGAACAACTGGAAGCAGTTTTACAAGCCCATGGAGATCGGGAACCGCCTGCTGGTGGTGCCGGAGTGGGAGGAAGCCCACGGCGGCGAGCGGGTCAAGCTGGTGCTGAATCCGGGGCTGACCTTCGGCACCGGCAGCCACGCCACCACGCGGCTGTGCTTGCAGGCGTTGGACACCCACATCCACGGCGGGGAGAGTGTCCTCGATCTGGGCTGCGGCAGCGGTATACTGTCCATCGCCGCGCTGCGGCTGGGCGCGGCAAGGGCGTTCGCCTGCGACATCGACGAGAAGTGCGTGGACGTGGCGTATGAAAACGCCGCGCTGAACGGCATCGGAAAGGATCGCTACACCGTTCGCTGGGGCGACGTGCTGTCCGACGAAGCACTGCGGCAGGAGATGGGCGGCGGCTACGATGTGGTGGTCGCCAACATCGTGGCGGACGTTATTATGGGCTTGAGCGGCAGCGTGCACCCCTTTTTGAAGGCGGGCGGGCTGTTCCTGTGCTCCGGTATCATCGACGACCGGGCGGAGGAGGTCCTCGCCAAGCTGAAGGGCGACGGCTGGGACGTGTTTGAGCAGCGCAGCAGTGAGGGCTGGTTCAGCTATCTGTGCCAATAAAAGTAAAAAAGAACCGCTTGGGTCACTTCACGTGACCCAAGCGGTTCTTTTTTCGTCTTTCGTCCTTCTTTCGTCCTTCGTCATTTTGTGCGGATGTCCTCGCCGAAGAAGGGCAGGATCTCGTAGGTGCCCTCGATGCGGGAGAGGATAGGTGCGCCGTAGCGGGCTGCCAGCTCCTGCGGGGCAAGGTTCGTGTTGAGGATGGTGGACTTGCCGGAGAGCATCCGCCCGTTCACCAGCTGGTAGAGGGCACTCTGGACGAAGGAGGTGGTCATCTCCGTGCCCAGATCGTCCAGGATCAGCAGATCGCAGCTTTCGCAGCGGCGGACATCGGCGGCGTTCGCCTCGTCCGGGCGGAACTTGGCGTCCTCCAAGCGGGCGAAAATGCTGATGGCGGTGTCGTAGACCACGGAGAAGCCTCCCTCGCTGACCACCCGCGCAATACAGGCGGAGAGGAACGTCTTGCCCAGACCGGTGCCGCCGGAGAGCAGCAGGCTGCCGCTGCCGCGGGAGAACTGGTTGGCGTAGTCCCGGCAGACGTCGAAGTTATGCTCCATATTGGCGCGGGGCGAGGTGCCGTAGCTCTCCCACACCGCGCTGTCGTACAAATCAAAGCGGAACGTCTCGAACCGGGCTTCCCCCAAGGGGAGAAGGCGGGAGAGCTCCTGTAGCTGCTCCTTGGCGTAGTATTCCCGCAAGCAGCGGCACACGCCGTGCTTGTCGTAGCCTGTGTCGCCGCAGAGGGCGCAGGCGGGCTTGTCCTCCAGATAGTCGGCGGGGTAGCCCAGCTCCGTCAGCAGCGAGGCGCGCTCCTGCTGGAGCGACAGGTTCTCATCCCGCAGGACGCGGAGTGCCGGCAGGGGGTCGTCGCCTTTTTTTGCGGCTGCCGCCACAATGCGGCTCATGGTGCTACGCAGGGTGCGCTCGATCTCCTGCAGGCGGGGCTGGCGGGCGTAGACCAGACGGCGACGCTGCTCCAGCTCGGCGGCGCGCCGCTGCTTTGCCTGATCGAAGCGGGTGATCGCCCGCTGCATGATGATACCGTCGTATGACATACTCTCACCTCTTGATATAGCGTCGCATCCACGCATCCCTGTCGCCGCCGGAGGGGGCGGCAATCTTGGCGGAGGGCGCGGACGCGCCGCGCTGCTCCCCCTGCTCCACCTGCTGGGGCGTGTGCCACGAGGCATCGTGCCAGCGGCGGAGGATACCGTTCAGATACCGCCAGTTCAGATCCTTTTTATAGAACACCGTGCGCTCGTATGCCAGAGCCACCGTCTCCGGCGGGAAGCCCATGTCCATCCACTGGTCAATGTAGCGGCGTTCCGCCTCCACCGGCTGGCGGTCGCGGATTTGCAGGGCGCGGAGGTAGGCGGCGTATCTGCCCTCCCGTTCCGCCCACTTTTTCAGATAGACGGCTGCCGCGCTCTGGTCGAAGATCCCCAGCTGCGCCCAGTGGTAGCCCTCCTTCTCGATCTGGCGGAGGGTGGGGCGGCGTCCCTCGCCCCAGCGGCGTTTGGCGCGCTCCACGCAGTGGCAGACCAGCAGGTAGATGACGTCGGCGGGCATTCCCACATCGTCATACAGCCCCGCCAGAATTTGCAGGTCGGGGGTGCGGAGCTTCTTGCCCAGCTGCTGCTCCGTCTGGGGGATCAGCAGGCGGAAGCCCTCGTTGTCGGTGATCAGCCCCGCGATGTCCTGGGTGGTGTAGACCGGGCGTTCCTCCGCCGGTGCCGGCGGCACCGGGTGCTCCGGACGGGGCAGGAGCGACAGCTCCTGCAGCTTCTTCTCCGCCGCGTCGATACGGAGACGGCTGATGGGCAGAGCCTTTTCCAGCTCCTCCGGGGTGACGCCGCGCCCGAAGCGGCGCAGGGCAAGGTACAAAAGGGCGGCATCGCCCTGTCCGCTTTGCAGCAGTCTGTCCACGGCGGCGGCGGGCAGCGTTACGCTCTCCCGCTTGTCGCGGAGGATATATCCGTCCATGGGGGTGCCTCCTTTCGTAAGTGACATGACCGTCGTTCCCGTGGGGTGTGCACCGGGGATACCGGGTGCGAAAATCATTTTACACGAAAATCAGGGCGGCGTAAAGCGGGGCGGGACAACTTTTTACAAATTTCCGCTTTTCGGCAAAATTCTCTTTTCTATCGGCGGTTTTGTGCTATAATAGATTCTGTATAGGTATGCACACGGCAGCGTTTATGAAATAGAAGGAGGGCTTTGGCATGGCGAATCGGGTAACTATGACCATCTGCGGCACGGAGTACATCCTGGTTGCCGAGGAGGACGCCGCCTACATGGAGAAGATCGGCGGTATCGTGGACACGGAAATGCAGCAGCTGATGGACTCCGCCCACATGAGCCGCGACGCGGCGGCGGTGCTGGCGGCGGTAAATCTCGCCGACCAGCTGACCAAGGCGCAGGAGGGCGCGGAGAACCTGCGCCGGCAGGTGAAAACGTATCTGGACGAGGCGAGCCGCGCCAAGAGCGAGGCGGCGGAGCTGCGCCGCAAGCTGCAAAACGCGCAGAACCAGAATAACCGCCGGGGATGATGGAGCTTCTGTCGCCCGCGGGAGGGTATGACGCGCTGGTAGCCGCCGTGCAGAGCGGTGCCGACGCGGTGTATATGGGCTTCGGCGCATTCAATGCGCGGCGGAGCGCGAAGAATTTTACCGACGAGGATTTCGCGTCGGCGGTGCGGTACTGCCATCTGCGGGGCGTGCGGGTGTTTTTGACGCTGAACACGCTGGTGACGGACCGGGAACTGCCCCAGGCGGCGGAGGCTCTGCGGAACGCCAGCCGCATGGGCGTGGACGCGGTGCTGGTGCAGGACTGGGGGCTGCTGACGCTGGCGCGGGAGATCGTGCCCGATCTGCCCATCCACGCCAGCACGCAGATGAGCCTGTTCACGCTGGGCGGTGCCAACGAGGCCGCCGCGCTGGGCATGGAGCGCGTGGTGCTGGCGCGGGAGCTGTGCCGGGACGACATCGCGGAGATCTGTAAGGGCTGCGGCGCGGAGATCGAGATCTTCGGGCACGGCGCGCTGTGTATGTGCTATTCCGGGCAGTGCGAAATGAGCGCGGTGCTGGGACAGCGCAGCGGCAACCGCGGTGCCTGCGCCCAGCCGTGCCGCCTGCCCTACGGCGTGAACGCGCCGTGCCGGAACGGCTATCCGCTGAGCCTGAAGGACGCCAATCTGTCCGCCTGTTTACAGGACATGGAGCGCATAGGCGTGGACTGTCTGAAAATCGAGGGGCGGATGAAGCGTCCGGAGTACGTGGCGGTGGTGACGGGTATTTACCGGCGTCTGCTGGACGAGAGGCGGCAGCCCACGGCGGCGGAAGGTGCCGCGCTGGAGCAGGCGTTCTCCCGCAGCGGCTTCACGGACGGATACTGGCGCGGGAAAAAGGGCAAAGCTATGTTCGGCACAAGGCCGGAGAACGCGCCGGAGCCGAAGGAGCTGTTTGCCAAGGCGCGGGAGGTATACGAAAACGGGAGGGAAAACCGGAAAATACCGGTGATCCTCCACCTGATAGTGCGCCGGGGCGAGCCGGTGCGGCTGGGCGGCTCCTGCGCCATCCACGACGGCGTCACCATAGCACTGGCGCAGGGCGATGCGCCGGAGGAGGCACGGAACCGGGCGGTAACGACGGAGGAGCTGCGGCAGCGGCTATCCAAGACCGGCGGCACCGTGTTCACGGCAGACAGCGTAGAGATAGATCTGGACGAGGGGCTGATGGTCGCCGCCAGCGTCATCAACGGTCTGCGCCGTGAGGTGCTGGACGAGCTGGCGGCGCGGCGTGAGGACATCCCCGCCCGCCGGGAGCTGCCTGCCTCCCCCCTGCCGGACGCGCCGGAGACGCCGCAGGAGATGGCGTTCACCGTATCCGTCAGCCGCGCCTGTCAGGTGACGGCGGAGCTGCTGGCGGAGAAGCCCGCCATCGTGTATGTCCCGGCGGAGGAGCTGGACGCGCTGGAGCCAACCGGGCTTCACGGGGAGACGGAGTTTTGCGCCGTGCTGCCCCGCGTGTTCCGCACGGCGGACGAGCAGCCCCTGCGGGAGATGCTGGAGCGTCACCCGGAGGTCACGTCCGTCGCCATCGGGAATCTGGGACATCTGCCCATCGTCCGCGGGCTGGACAGGACGCTGCGGGGCGACTTCGGGCTGAACGTCTACAATAGCCGCGCCGTGAAATTCTGGCGGGACAGGGGGCTGTCCTCCGTGACGGTCAGCTTCGAGCTGCGGTGGCAGCAGGTGCGCGACCTCGCCAAATACGCCGACTGCGAGGGCATCGTCTACGGACGGCTGCCGCTGATGATCACGGAGAACTGCGTGACGAAAAACAATGTGGGCTGCGCCCACGGCGCGGGCAGCGTCCTCACCGACAGGACGGGGGCGCAGTTCCCGGTGCAGTGCGCCTACGGCTGCCGGTGCGAGATCGAGAACGGCAAGGTGCTGGTGCTGGCGGACAAGCCGGAGGTGTTCCGGTGCGGTCTGCGGTACGGGCGGCTGCGGTTCACCACGGAAAGCCCGGAAGCGTGCGCCGCCATCCTCCGCGCCCACAAGGCGGGAGACGTGACGGCCGGCGAGGACGCCACCCGGGGACTGTTCTACCGGGGCGTGGAGTAATATGTGCGCCACGGGACAACAGGGCGTATAATTGCAGGTAATTATCACTATTTGTATTCATATTTGACAGAAAAGGTGTAGCTATGGAACTGAAAATAAAGGCACTGTCAGAGAAGATCGGGCGGGAGATCCCCCTCCCCCACTTCGCCACCGGCGGGGCGGCGTGCATGGATCTGTGCGCCTGCATGGACGAAAGCATCACACTGAACGCCGGGGAGCGGCATCTGGTGCCCACGGGCATCGCCATTGCGCTGCCGTCGGCAGAGTACGTGGCGTTGGTGTTCGCCCGGAGCGGACTGGGCATCAAAAAGGGCGTGTGCCTGAGCAACGGCGTGGGCGTGATCGACAGCGACTACCGGGGCGAGATCGGCGTGGGGCTGGTGAATCTGGGCGACGCGCCCTACACGGTGCAGCCCGGAGACCGCATCGCCCAGCTGATGGTGGTGCCGGTGGTGCAGCCCACGCTGACGGTGGTGGATACGCTGGACGAGACGGAGCGCGGCGCAGGCGGCTTCGGCTCCACGGGCAGGTGACGGGCATGGCGAGGATCGTGCTGGCCTCCGGCTCCCCCCGGCGGCAGGAGCTTTTGCGCCGCATGGGTATCGACACCTTCACCGTGCGGGTGCCCCAGGTGGAGGAAGCCTTCCCTGCCGGGCTGACGCCGCAGGAGACGGTGGAATACATCTCCCGCGAGAAGTCCCAGGCGGTGCCCTCCGACGCGGAGGAGATCGTCATTACGGCGGACACCATGGTGTTTCTGGACGACAAAAAGCTGGGCAAGCCCGCCGACGAAGCGGAGGCTCTTGCCATGCTGAACGCCTTACAGGGGCGGCACCACACCGTCTGCACCGGCGTGACGGTGCGGCAGGGGCAGCGGGCGTTGACCCGCGCCCAGACCACGGACGTGTATTTCCGCCGCGCCACGGAGAAGGAGCTGCGCGCCTATATCGCCGGCGGCGAGCCTATGGACAAGGCGGGAGCCTACGGCGTACAGGGACAGGGCGCACTGCTGGTGGAGCGCATCGACGGCGACTTTTTCAACGTGATGGGTCTGCCGGTGGTGCTGCTCAGCGAAATGCTGAAGGAATTCGGGGTCACATTATTAGGTTAATACAGGGGTATACCCAATGAAGCGATTTTTTACGAAAACGGGAATATGGCTGCTGGCGGCTGCGGCGATCATCGCCGTGGTGCTGTGCGTGGTGTCATCTCTCAGCTCCGGAACGGGGCTGCTGCACAACGCCTTGGGCGTGATCGCCTCGCCCTTCCGCTCGGCGGGCGCGGCGGTGACGGAATGGGTCGGCGGTATCGGCGACAGGTTCGAGAGCGTGGAGGCACTCCAGCAGGAGAACGAGGAGCTGCGCCAGCAGATCGCGGAGCTGGAGAAGCAGCTCCGTGCGGCGGAGCCGGCGGCGGAGGAGAACGTCCAGCTGCGCTCCCTGCTGGGACTGCGGCAGCAGCGCAGCGACCTGCAATTCGAGGCCGCCCGCGTGACCCAGCGCGACGTGTCCAACTGGGCGAGCACGCTGGTGCTGGATCGCGGGTCCCGGCACGATGTCGCCGTGGGCGACTGCGCCGTGGACAGCACCGGCGCGCTGGCGGGCGTCGTCACGGAGGTGGGGCTGAACTGGTGCCGCCTGTCCACCATTCTGGACACGGATTCCCAGTTCGGTGCCAAGGTGTTCCGCACGGGGGAGACGGCGGTGGCGGGCGGCGACCTGTCCCTGATGAGCGAGGGGCTGCTGCGCCTGCAATATCTGACGGACAGCACGAGCCTCATCCGGGGGGACGTGGTGGTCACGTCCGGATTGGGCGGGTACTACCCCGCCGGGCTGGTGATCGGCACGGTGGACGCTGTGCAGACCGACGACGGCGGGCTGGCGCGGTACGCGGTGCTGGAGCCAAAGTGTGACGTGACGCACGCGCAGGAATTGTTTATCATCACGTCTTTTGACGTGATACAGTGACGGAGGACGGCCATGACCAGACGCGCTATCGCGGCAAAGTGGATACTCTACTGCCTGTGCGCCCTGCTGCTGGTGTGCTTACAGGGGCTGGTGCTGGTACACGTGCGGGTGTGGGGCGTCCATCCTTTCCTGCTTCCGGCGGCGGCGGTGATCCCCGCCACGCTGGAGCGAAACGAGCAATCGTTGATCTACGCCGTGTTTTTCGGCATACTGTGCGACCTGCTGATACCGGTGGCGGGGCTGCCCTGCTTTTACGCCCTGGCGTTTCTGGTGGGAGCCGTCATCGCGTGGCTGCTGAGCGGACAGGTACTCGCGGCGGGGCTGGTGTGCTCCTTGGCGGTGACCGCCGCCGCCACAGCGGTATGCGGGCTGCTGCACATGGCGGTGCTGGCGGGACACCACGGCGCGACCGCAGGCGCGACGCTGTCGCTGCTGGGGCGGGAGCTGCTGCTCTCGCTGCCCTGCGCGGTGGCGGCGCACCCGCTGTTCCGCTGGGTGCAGCGGCGGATAAAAAGTGATTGACCCTCTCCCCTGCCGGGAGAAACAGGAGAACCGTTATGATGAAAAACCCCCACCCCGCCAGACGGCGGGTCTATATGCTGCTTGCCTTCTTCGGCGCGTTTCTGCTGCTGTTTTTCGCTGTGCTGTACAGCGCACAGGTGGTACACGGCAGTGAGAACCGCGCCAAGTCCATTACCAGCAACACCGCCAGCGAGGTGGTCACCGCCTCCCGCGGCATTATCACCGACCGGAACGGCAAGGTGCTGGTCAGCAACCGTCTGGCGTACACGCTGGTGCTGGACAAGAGCACCTTCGGCAAGGATCAGTCCGCGCTGAATGACGCTATCTGGCGGCTGATCCAGCTGTGTCAGGCGCAGGGCGTGGCGTGGAACGACACGCTGCCCATGACCACGGGGAATGCCCCGCGGCTGACCACCGCCAGCCGCTCGGAAGCCTTCAAGACGTATCTTGCGGACAACAAGATCCCCGCCAACACCTCCGACGAGGAGTTGTTTTCCGCCCTGCGGAAGCTGTACAAGCTCGACGAGTCGTACACCGACGCCCAGGCGCGGCTTATTATCGGCGTGCGGTATGAGCTGTCCGGGCGCAGCAGCTACACGTTCGCCGAGGACGTGTCCACCGACCTTTTGAGCCGCATCACCGACGGGCACTACGCGGGCGTGACCATCAAAACGGCGTCGGCGCGGGTCTATAACACGAAGCTGGCGTGCCACATCCTGGGCACCGTGGGTGCCATCTGGCAGGAGGAGTGGAGCAGCGACGAGACCACCGGGTACGTGGGGTACGCCGACAAGGGCTACAACATGAACGATCTGGTGGGCAAGGACGGCGTGGAGAAGGCGTTCGAGGAGTATCTCCACGGCAAGGACGGAAGGCGGCTCATCACCACCGACGAAAACGGCAAGCTGACGGGCGAGCTGTACACCCGGGAGCCACAGCCCGGCGGCACCGTGGCACTGACGCTGGACATCGATCTGCAGCAGGTGGTGGAGGACACCCTTGCCGAGACCATCGAGGGCATGATGGACAAGGACAGCTACCAGCGGGGCGGCGCAGCCGCCGTGGTGCAGGTGGGCACCGGCGAGGTGCTGGCTCTTGCCAGCTATCCCACCTACGATCTGGAGACGTTCAACAGCGACTACGAGGAGCTGGTGTCCGACGAGCGGCTGCCCATGTTCAACCGCGCCACCCAGGGAATCTACGCCCCCGGCTCCACCTTCAAGCTGTGCACCGCCGTTGCCGCGCTGGAGGAGGGGATCATCACCCCCTCCACCATCATCGAGGACAAGGGCGTTTACACCTACTACAAGGACCCCCAGCCCAAGTGCTGGATCTGGCGTCAGGCGGGCATGACCCACGGGCGCATCAACGTCAGTCAGGCCATCGTGGATTCCTGCAACTACTTCTTCTATGAGGTGGGGCGGCTGACGGGCATACAGAAGCTGGACGAATACGCCACCGCGCTGGGGCTGGGACGCTCCACCGGCATTGAGATCGGCGACGCCAGCGGCGTGCTGGCGTCCCCGGAGTGGGCGGAGAGCCACGACCGGGAGTGGACGGACGGTCAGACCATCACCGCCGCCATCGGGCAGTCCTACAACCTGTTCACGCCCTTACAGCTGGCGAACTACGTGGCGACGCTGGTTTCCGGCGGAGAGCACTACGAGGCGCACCTGCTGAAAAGCGTTAAATCTTACGATAATTCGCGAATTATCGGACTTTACGACAAGGGAATGTTGAATGACATGAACCTGTCGGATTCCACCATGGCGGCGGTGACCAAGGGTATGCACGACCTGACCCGCGACTCCCTTGCCGGGGCGTTCTCCCGCTGCGTGGTAGAGGCGGGAGCCAAGACCGGCTCGGCGCAGGTGGGCACCGACATCGCCAACGGCACGCTGGTGGTCTACGCGCCCTATGACGACCCGGAGATCGCCATCTCCCTGGTGGTGGAGAAGGGCGGCAGCGGCAGCCTGCTGGCGAACGCCGCCGTGGACATTATCAACGCATGGTTCACTCGCGGCGGCGACACGGCCTCCGCCGGGGAGAACACACTTTTGCAGTGAAGGACACAAGAGAGACACATGAACCCTTACTTTGATTCAAGAGACAAACGGTGCAAGGAGCCCTTCGGCGCGGTTGCCGCCGGCACGGCGGTGCACTTCGCCTTACAGGATGAGACATATTACGGCTGCGAGCTGCTGGTGCGCCGGGAATTTGCGGGCGCGGAGGACGTCTGTCCCCTGCCCCCGGCGGAGGGCGGCTTCGCCGGCAGCTACACCACGCCGGGAAACGGCGAGCTGTGCTGGTACGGCTTCCGTCTGACGGACGGAGACGGGCGGCAGGTGTGGTTCGGCAAGAACGGATTGCAGGACGCGCCGGAGAAAATGGCGCGGTGGCAGCTGACGGTATACGAGCCCACCCCCGTACCCCCGTGGTTCGGCGAGGGCGTCACCTATCAGATCTTCCCGGATCGGTTCCGGCGGGTGTCCCTGCCGGACGTGTTCCACATGGTGGGGCGGCGATGGCTCCACAGCGCGTGGGAGGACGAGCCGGTGTATCTCCCGGAGGAAAACGGCGAGGTCACCAACCGGGACTTCTTCGGCGGGTCGCTGCCGGGGATCACGGAGAAGCTGGACTATCTCAAGAGCCTCCACGTGACGACGCTGTATCTCAACCCCATTTTCGAGGCCGCCAGCAATCACCGGTACGACACGGCGGATTACCGGAGCATCGATCCCCTGCTGGGCACGGAGGAGGACTTCCGTACCCTGTGCCGCGAGGCCCACGAGCGGGGGATGCGCGTCATCGTGGACGGCGTGTTCAACCACACCGGCAGCAACAGCCGGTATTTTAACGCGGAGGGCTACTACCCGGAGCTGGGCGCGGCGCAGAGCCGGGAATCCCCTTACTTCGGCTGGTACAGCTTCCACCCGTGGCCGGCGCAGTACGACGCGTGGTGGGGCGTGCGGACGCTGCCCGCCGTCAACGAGGAGCGTCCGGACTACCGCGACTTCATCTTCGGCGGCGAGGACAGCGTGGTACGCCGCTGGCTTCGCTGCGGTGCCGACGGCTGGCGGCTGGACGTGGCGGACGAGCTGCCCGGCGACTTCATCGAGGGCATCCGCGCCGCCATGGACGCGGAGAAGCCGGGCGCGTACCTGCTGGGTGAGGTCTGGGAGGACGGCAGCAACAAGATCGCCTATTCCCGCCGCCGCAGGTATCTTCTGGGGCGGGAGACCCACGGTCTGATGAACTATCCCTTCCGGACAGCACTGCTGACGTGGCTGGGCGGCGGCGACGCCGCAGGTTTCCGGGAGAGCATGGAGACGCTGCGGGAGAACTACCCGCCGGAGGCGTTCTACAGTGCCATGAACTTCCTCGGCACCCACGACACGCCCCGTATCCTGACGCTTTTGGGCGCGGCACAGACGCCGGGGACGAAGCGGGAGCGGGCGGCGTACCGCCTCTCCCCCGACGAGTGGACGCAGGGCACAAGGAAGCTGCGCCTTGCCGCCATGCTGCTCTATACCTTCCCCGGCTCCCCCACCGTGTTCTACGGCGACGAGGCGGGCATGGAGGGCTTCGAGGATCCCTTGAACCGGCGGACGTTCCCGTGGGGACGGGAGGACGAGCGTCTGACCGCCTTCTTCCGCACGCTGGGGCTTCTCCGCTCCCAGCGGGAGAGCCTCCGCCGCGGTGATCTGCGCTACCTGTACGCCGCAGGCGGCGGGCTGGTCATCCAGCGGTGCTGCGGCGGCGAGCGGACGGTGACGGCGTTGAACGCGGGCACCTCCCCCCTGCCGGTGACGCTGGACTGGGACGGCTCCACCGCCATGGACGGCGTAACCGGGCAGCGGTTTTTGTCGGTGAACGGCAAGGTGCGTCTGACGCTCCCCCCGCTGGACGGCGTGATATTGGTATAGCCTCCCCACCCGCTGTTTCACGTGAAACAGCGGGTGCTTTGCGCGGAGCCGGTGCCGCCGCCATGTTTCACGTGAAACAAACCGAGAAAATTGCAACTTCCCTCTTGCAAGGTGGCGGTGGTGTGGTATATACTAAAGTATCGAACTTAGACAGAAAGAGGAAGCTGTTGTGGCGAAAATCATTGCAATCGTGAATCAGAAGGGTGGCGTGGGCAAAACCACCACCTGCGTAAATCTGGCGGCAGCCGTCAAGGCGGCGGGAAAGCGCGTGCTCCTGTGCGACTTTGACCCTCAGGCCAACGCCACCAGCGGCATGGGCGTGGACAAGACCACCGGCAACGGCGTGTACGACGCTATCATCAACGGCGCGAAAACCGCCGATGTGATCGTTCCCACCCCCTACGGCGACGTGCTGCCCAGCAGCAAGGCTCTGGCGGGTGCCGGCGTGGAGCTTATCAATATGCAGGATCGTCAGTTCCTGCTGAAAGCCGCGCTGCGGCAGGTGGCGGACGAGTATGACTTCATCTTCATCGACTGTCCGCCGTCCCTGGAGCTGCTGACGCTGAACGCGCTGTGCGCCGCCAACAGCCTGCTGGTGCCGGTGCAGGGCGAGTATTACGCGCTGGAGGGCATCAGCGACCTGATGGGCACCGTGCGTATCGTGCGGCGGAGCATGAATCCCTCACTGGACATCGAGGGCGTGCTGCTGACCATGTACGACGGGCGGACGAATCTGAGCATCCAAGTGGCGCAGGAGCTGAAGCGTTTCTTCGGCGGGAAGGTGTACAGCACCGTTATCCCTCGGAACGTGCGCTTGAGCGAGGCTCCCAGCCACGGCAAGCCCATCAACGCCTACGACCGGACGTGCCGCGGCGCGGAGGCGTACCTGGCGTTGGCTGCGGAATTTTTACGGAAGAACAACTGCTGAAAGGAGACGCAGTATGGCGAATACAAAAGGACTGGGCAAGGGGCTGGGCGCGCTGCTGGGCGACGATGTCATCGCCGCCAAGGAGGAGTCCTCCTCTTCCCTGCTGCTGCCCATCAGCCAGGTGGAGAGCTGCTCCACCCAGCCGAGAAAGAATTTTGAGCCGGAAGCACTCAGCGATCTGGCGGACTCCATCCGCGTCCACGGCATTATCCAACCGCTGACCGTGCGGAAGCTGCAATCAGGCTACTACCAGATCATCGCCGGTGAGCGGCGGTGGCGGGCGGCGCGGATGGCGGGGCTGACACAGGTGCCCGCCGTGGTCATCGAGGCGGACGACCGCAAGGCGATGGAGCTTGCCATGATCGAGAACCTCCAGCGGGAGGACTTGAACCCCATCGAGGAGGCGGAGGGCTACCGGGTGCTGACGGAGCAGTACGGCATGACGCAGGACGAATGTGCCCAGCGGGTGGGCAAGTCCCGTCCCACAGTGGCGAACGCGCTGCGTCTGCTGGGGCTGACGGAGCCGGTGCGCGCCATGGTGGAGGACGGGCGGCTGTCCGCGGGACACGCCCGCGCCCTGCTGGGGCTGAACAGCAAGCAGCAGCAAGCGGCGGCGGAGACGGTGATCAAGGACGCGCTCTCCGTGCGCCAGACGGAGCTGCTGGTGAAGAAGCTCACCGCCGAAAAGAAGGAAAAGCCCGCCAAGGACGTGCTGTCCGTCAACTATGTGGAGGAGGCCGCCAGAGAGCTGGGCGAAAAGCTCGGACGCCCCTGCCGCATCGTCAACGGCAAGAAAAAGGGTCGCGTGGAGCTGGAATACTACGGCACTGACGATCTGAACGCGCTGCTGGACGCGTTGGAGAAGCTGGGAAAATAAAGGTGTTTCACGTGAAACACTGTCTGATAAGAGGTAATCATCATGCTTGACATTAAATTTATCCGGGAGAATCCCGAGCTGGTAAAGGAGAACATCCGCAAGAAATTTCAGAACGCCAAGGTGCCCCTGGTGGACGAGGTCATCGCGCTGGACGCGGAGCGTCGCGAGGCGATCAACGAGGGGGAAGCACTGAAGGCGGAGCGCAACAAGCTGTCCAAGGCGAACGGCCCCCTGTTCGGCAAGCTGAAGAAGTGCACCGACGAGGCGGAGAAGGTTGCCATCCAAGCGGAGATCGACGCCAACAACGCCGCCGTCAAGGCGGACGCCGAGCGCATGGCGCATCTGGAGGAGAAAAAGAACAACGCCGAGGCCGCCATGAACAAGCTGCTGATGGTCATTCCCCAGATGATCGACGAGTCCGTGCCCATCGGCCCGGACGACAGCTGCAACGTGGAGGTGGATCGTTTCGGCGAGCCCAAGACCCCGGACTTCGAGATCCCCTACCACACGGAGATCATGGAGCGGTTCAACGGCGTGGACATGGACGCGGCGGCGCGTGTGTCCGGCAGCGGCTTCTACTATCTGATGGGCGATATTGCGCGGCTCCACTCCGCCGTCACCGCCTACGGCCGCGACTTTATGATCGACAAGGGCTTCACCTACTGCATCCCGCCCTTTATGATCCACGGCAACGTGGTGGAGGGCGTTATGAGCCAGACGGACATGGATGCCATGATGTACAAGATCGAGGGCGAGGATCTCTACCTCATCGGCACCAGTGAGCACTCCATGATCGGCAAGTTCATTGACCAGATCTTAACGGAGGACAAGCTGCCCCAGACGCTGACCTCCTACTCCCCCTGCTTCCGCAAGGAAAAGGGTGCCCACGGCATCGAGGAGCGCGGCGTCTACCGCATCCACCAGTTCGAGAAGCAGGAGATGATCGTGGTCTGCAGGCCGGAGGAATCCAAGGCGTGGTACGAGAAGATGTGGCGTTACAGCGTGGAGCTGTTCCGCTCGCTGGACATCCCCGTGCGGCAGCTGGAATGCTGCTCCGGCGATCTGGCGGACTTGAAGTGCAAGTCCTGCGACATTGAGGCGTGGTCCCCCCGCCAGCAGAAGTATTTCGAGGTGTGCTCCTGCTCCAACTTAGGCGACGCGCAGGCGCGGCGTCTGAAGATTCGCGTCCGCGGCGAGGACGGGAAGATGTACCTTCCCCACACCCTGAACAACACCGTGGTGGCTCCTCCCCGTATGCTCATCGCCCTGCTGGAGAACAACCTGCAGGCGGATGGCTCCGTGCTGGTGCCCAAGGCGTTGCAGCCCTATATGGGCGGCAAGGAGCGTCTTGTGCCCCTCCACTGATTGCGTATTGTAATATTTTTTGCATAGTATACCCTTAGTATAGGAGCGCAGACAAATGACGAAGTTTTTCAACGAGTTTAAGGAATTTGCCGTCCGCGGCAACGTAATGGACATGGCGGTCGGCGTGGTCATCGGCACCGCCTTCGGCAAGATCACCACCTCTCTGGTGAACGACGTGTTCATGCCCCTGATCGGTCTGCTGGTCGGCGGCATTGATCTGGGTCAGCTGAACATCGTGCTGAAGCCGGAGGTACTGGACGAGACGGGCGCGGTCGTCACCGCTGCGGTGACGCTGGGTCTCGGCGCGTTCCTGTCCACCGTCATTGATTTCATTCTCATGGCGTTCGTCATTTTCCTCATGGTCAAGGCGATCAACCAGCTTCACAAGCTGGGCAAAAAGGACGAGGAAGAGGAGCCGGAGGAGGAGCCCGCGCCCACCAGTGAGGAGCTGCTCACCGAGATCCGCGACCTGCTGAAAGAACAGCAGAAATGAGGGACATTCTAAAGCGCGGGCTTTCGCAGCTGGGACTGTCCGACGACGCCGTACCGCAGCTGGAGACCTACGCCTCCCTGCTGCTGGAGAAAAACAAGGTGATGAACCTGACCGCCATCACCGAGCCGCAGGATGTCGCCACGCTGCACCTGCTGGACTGCGCCGCGCTGCTGGGGCACATCGCGCCGGAGGGCAAGCGCGTCATCGACGTGGGCACCGGCGCAGGCTTCCCCGGCATGGTGCTGGCGATCCTCGCGCCCGCGGCGCACTTCACGCTGCTGGACAGTCTGGGCAAGCGGGTGGACTTCCTACAGGAAGTCTGCCGCGCACTGCACCTGCAAAACGTCACCTGCGTCCATGCACGGGCGGAGGAATTTGCCGGCGCACACCGGGAAAGCTACGATGTGGCGGTGTCCCGCGCCGTGGCGCAGCTGAACGTCCTCTGCGAGCTGACGCTGCCGCTGGTGAAGGTGGGCGGAATCTTCGCCGCCATGAAATCCGTCTCCTCCGACGAGGAGATCCGCGCCGCCCGCAGCGCAGCGGCGCAGCTGGGCGGGCACATCGCCGCCTCCACGGACTACACCGTGCCGGAGACGGACGTGGTGCACCGCATCGTGGACATTCAAAAGGTGCGCCCCACCCCCCCGCAATTCCCGCGGGCATTCGCCCGCATCAAAAAGGCACCGCTGGTCTGAGCGGTGCGGAGAGGAGAACCTATGGGCAAGATCATCGCCGCGGTGTCCGGCAAGGGCGGCACCGGCAAGACCACCTTCACCGCCAACACCGCTCTGGCTCTGGCGCACATGGGGCAGCGGGTGCTGTGCATGGACTGCGACATTACGCTGCGGAATCTGGATCTGGCTCTCGGTCTGAGCGACAGGGCACTGATGGATTTCTCCGACGTGCTGGCAGGCCGCTGCGCCCTGCAGGACGCCGCCGTCACCCATGACCGATACCCCACCCTCTCCCTGCTGACGGCTCCCATGGCGGATCGCCCGCTGGAGCTGTCCCTGCAAAAGCTCCAGGCACTGGCGCGGGAGATCCGGGCGACCTACGACTGGTGCCTTATCGACGCGCCCGCCGGTCTGGGACAGGGCTTCCAGATGGCGGCGTGCATGGCGGATCAGGTGGTGGTCATCACCACCACGGACGTCTCCGCCCTGCGGGACGCCCAGCGCACCACCGCCGAGCTGTCCGCCTTCCCCAACGGGACGGTGCATCTGGTGGTGGGACGCGTCTCGAAAAAGGTGCTGCGCCAGCTGCACAGCACCATTGACGACGCCATCGACGCGGCGGGGCTCCCCCTGCTGGGCGTGGTGCCGGAGGACGCGGACGTCCCCTACTGTCTGAACCAAGGGCTGGTGCTGCGGGAGCGAAACTACTACGCCGCCCACGCCTACGAAAACATCGCCAAACGCATCATGGGACAGAAAACGCCCCTGATGAAGATATAACACGGAAAGGAGCCTTCTATGAACATTGCATTGATGGCACATGACAACCGCAAGGAGTTGATGGTACAGTTCTGCACCGCCTATTGCGGCATCCTCGCCAAGCACACCCTCTGCGCCACCGCCCGCACCGGCCAGCAGATCGCTGACGCCACCGGGCTGACCATACACCGTTTCCTCTCCTTCGACCACGGCGGCGGCCAGCAGATCGCGGCGCGCATCGCCTATAACGAGATCGACATGGTGCTGTGCTTCGGCGACCCCAACCAGAAGGTGCCCGACGCCGACATCTCCTATATCTCCCGCCTCTGCGACCAGAACAACGTGCCCTTCGCCGGCAATCTGGCGACGGCGGAAATGCTGGTGCTGGGTCTGAATCGCGGCGATCTGGACTGGCGCGACATTGTGAACCCCAAGAACAAGCCCTTTACGGCTTGACAAGGGGCGAAAAATCGCATACAATAAAGGCTAACCGTGCAGACGTCGCAGGAGTAGCCTGTGCACCGCCGCTGCAAGAGAGACGCGCCATAGGCTGAAAGCGCGTTGCGGCAAGGAGCAGGTCAAGACAGCGAACGAGCGGGGATGGAAACATCCACGGCGCGCTCCCCGTAACAGGAGCAGAAAGGGTCGCAAGACCGAATTTGGGTGGCACCACGAAGTGTTGTAACGCTCTCGTCCCAATGCAGGGGACGGGAGCGTTTTTTTCGTCCGGAACGCCCCCAAGGAAAAGGAGAACGCCATGCAAGCTATTCTGGATTTCGTCAACAACCACTTCTACGACATTTTCCTGCCGCTGATCATACTGGGCTTCCTGCGCGTCGCCATGTGCCTCGCCCAGCTGAAAAGAACCGCCACCATCCGCAGGAAAAAGGGCGTGTACCACTCCGTGCGGGGCAACTACACGGAGCTCGGCGCATGGATCGGCATTCTGCTGGGTCTGTGGCTGTGCATCCTGCTGCCCCGCCTGTGGTATCTCGGTCTGGTGCTGGCGGTGGCTCTGGGCGTCCTCGGCGGAAAGCTGGGCGGCCGGAAGGGCACGGAGCTGGACAGCATCTACCGCGAGGTGGCGTTGGAGCTGAAGCGCGAGGCGGAGGCGGAGGCAGCACGGGAGTCCGCCTCCCGCACGCTGGAGAGCGGTGGGGAGACGCTGCCGGAGCCCTGCGAAATAGACGACACAAACGAAACTACCGAAAATAAAGGAGAGATTGAAAATGGCTGAGATGACGCCCCGCACACTGTCGGGCTTTATGGAGCTGCTGCCCCGTCCCCAGCAGCAGATGGAGCGGATGATGGACATTCTGCGCCGCACCTATTCCCTCTACGGCTTCACGCCGCTGGACACGCCGGTGATCGAGGCGGCGGAGGTGCTCCTCGCCAAAGGCGGCGGCGAGACGGAGAAGCAGATCTACCGCTTCAACAAGGGCGACGCCGACCTTGCCCTCCGCTTCGATCTGACGGTGCCGCTGGCAAAGTACGTGGCTTTGCACTACAACGACCTCAGCTTCCCCTTCCGCCGCTACCAGATCGGCAAGGTCTACCGGGGCGAACGCGCCCAGCGGGGACGCTTCCGGGAATTTTACCAGGCGGATATTGACGTCATCGGCGACGGCAAGCTGGACATCACCAACGAGGCGGAAATGCCCGCCATCATCTACCGCGCCTTCAGCGAGCTGGGCTTGCAGCGTTTCTGTATCCGCGTCAACAACCGGAAGATCCTCAACGGCTTTTACGCCATGCTGGGTCTGACGGAGCGATCCGGCGACATCATGCGTACCGTGGACAAGCTGGACAAGGTCGGCGCGGAGAAGGTGCGGACGCTGCTCATCGACGAGGTGGGCGTCTCCGGCGAGAACGCCGACGAGATCCTGAAATTCATCGCCATCTCCGGCAGCAACCGGCAGGTGCTCTCCGCGCTGGAGACGTACACCGGCCGCAGCGAGGTGTTCGACGAGGGTTTGGAGCAGCTTCGCACCGTGGTGAAGTACCTGTCCGCCTTCGGCGTTCCGGAGGAGAACTTCGCCGTGGATCTGACCATCGCCCGGGGCCTGGACTACTACACCGGCACCGTCTACGAGACGACGCTGCTGGATCACCCGGAGATCGGCTCCGTCTGCTCCGGCGGACGGTACGACAATCTGGCGGCGTACTACACCGACAAGCAGCTCCCCGGCGTGGGCATTTCCATCGGACTGACCCGCCTGTTCTACGTGCTGGGTGAGCAGGGTATGCTGAACGACCAGCTGCCCACCGCCCCCGCCGACGTGCTGATCCTGCCCATGACGGAGGATCTCCACGCCGCCGTGACGCTGGCGACGCAGCTGCGGAACGCCGGTGTCCGTACCCAGCTCTACACCGAGCAAAAGAAGTTCAAGGCGAAGATGAACTATGCCGACAAGCTCGGCGTCCCCTTCGTCATCTTTCTCGGCGAGGACGAGATCGCCAAGGAGCAGGTGACGGTGAAGGACATGACCTCCGGCGAGCAGATGACCGATACGCTGAACGTGGTCTATGACTGCGTCATCGCCAAGGGTCTGGCGGAGCGGAACCGGGGCACGGTCATCGTGGAGAAGTGACCGCCGCGGTGCATTTTCGAATACAGCAAGTAATTTCCACTCTAATTTATACAAATCCCAATCAGAAACAGGAGGATAACAACTATGATGCAGATGCGTACACATACCTGTAACGAGCTGCGGCTGAGCGATGTCGGCAAGTCCGTGAAGATCGTGGGCTGGATGGAGAACGTCCGCGAGGTGGGCGGCAATCTGGCGTTCGTGGTGCTGCGGGACTTCTACGGCACCACGCAGGTGGTGGTGGAGGACGAGGCGGATCTCAAGACCGTCAAGGACTTGAACAAGGAGTCCACCATCTCCGTGGAGGGCACCGTCCGCGAGCGCGCCAGCAAGAACCCCAAGCAGGCCACCGGCGAGATCGAGGTGGTGCCCACCCGGATCGAGGTGCTGGGACGCTGCCGCTACAACTCCCTGCCCTTCGAGATCAACCGCAGCCGCGAGGCAGACGAGACGGCGCGTCTCAAGTACCGCTATCTGGATCTCCGCAACCCCGCCGTGAAGCAGAACATCATCCTGCGCTGTCAGGTGGTGGCGGCACTCCGCGCCGCCATGACGGAGCACGGCTTCTTGGAGATCACCACCCCCATCCTCACCGCCTCCTCCCCGGAGGGTGCCCGTGACTATCTGGTGCCCGCCCGTAAGCACCCCGGCAAGTTCTACGCGCTGCCCCAGGCTCCCCAGCAGTTCAAGCAGCTGCTGATGACCTCCGGCTTTGACCGCTATTTCCAGATCGCCCCCTGCTTCCGGGACGAGGACGCCCGCGGCGACCGCTCCCCCGGCGAGTTCTACCAGCTGGACATGGAGATGGCGTTCGCCACTCAGGACGACGTTTTCGCCGTGCTGGAGGACGTGCTGCCCCCCATCTTCGCCAAGTTCGGCACCTATAACGTGGCGTCCTCCGCCCCCTTCCGCCGCATCCCCTACAACACCGCCATGGAGACCTACGGCTCCGACAAGCCCGATCTCCGCATTGACCTGACGTGCAAGAACGTGACCTCCCTCTTTGCCTCCTGCGAGTTCGATGCTCTGCGGGGACAGACCGTGAAGATGGTGGACATCTCCGAGTGCACGCTGACCCGCAAGCAGATCGAAAAGCTCCTCACCGACTGCGAGGTACAGTCCGGCAGCAAGGCGTACTGGTTCAAGGTGGACGAGCACGGCGAGATCGCCGGCGGCATCGCCAAGTTTGTCGCCCCCATGAAGGACGAGCTTGCCAAGGTTCTCGACTTGAAGCCCAACACCCTCGTGGTGGCGGCAGCCGGCGAGTACGCCACCAAGTCCGTGGGCGTGCTCATCAAGACCTTCGGTGCCGCCTGCGAAAACCACTTTGACAAGGAGCGGTACGAGTTCTGCTGGATCGTGGACTTCCCCATGTACGAGATCGGCGACGAGTCCGGCGAGCTGGAGTTCTGCCACAACCCGTTCTCCATGCCCAGCGGCGGCATGGACGTCCTGCTGAAAGCGGAGCGGGGCGAGATCGACCCGCTGGACATCACCGCCGACCAGTACGATCTGGTGTGCAACGGCGTGGAGCTGTCCTCCGGCGCCGTCCGTAACCACGACCCGGAAATCATGATCAAGGCGTTCGAGCTGGTGCGTCTGGGCGAGGAGGACGTGAAGAAGAAGTTCCCCGCCATGTACAACGCCTTCTGCTACGGTGCGCCTCCCCACGCCGGTATCGCTCCGGGCGTGGATCGCATGGTCATGCTGCTGGCGGGCGAAAGTTCCATCCGCGAGATCATCCCCTTCCCCATGAACAAGAACGCCCAGGACGTGATGATGGGTGCCCCCTCCACGGTGGAGCAGAAGCAGCTGGACGAGCTGCACATCGCCATCGTGGGCGACGTGGAGAAGGACGACTGATGGACACCGTCAAGCTCTACTACGAAAACGCCTTCCTACAGGACTTCACCGCCACGGTGGAGTCCTGCGAGGCAGTGAAGGGCGGCTTCGCCGTCACCCTTGACCGCACCGCCTTCTACCCGGAGGGCGGCGGTCAGCCCGCCGACCACGGCACGCTGGGAGACGCCCGCGTGCTGGACGTTCACGAGAAAAACGGCGTCGTCACCCACCTGTGTGACCGTGCCCTTTCCGTGGGCGCGGCGGTGGACGGCCGCATCGACTGGACGCGCCGCTTCGACCATATGCAGCAGCACTCCGGCGAGCACATCGTCTCCGGTATGCTGTGCAGCGCGTTCCACTGCGACAACGTGGGCTTCCACATGGGCGCGGACGTTGTCACCATCGACT
>OLWA01000902.1_pt1 | contig 33967 bp, 28 predicted proteins | sample 1673251 | NCBI WGS metagenome assembly OLWA01 (sample SAMEA3178937, study PRJEB25190) | human gut metagenome | biome: human gut; feature: human-associated habitat; material: faeces | place: Austria | collected 2013 | reverse complement strand
TGGCGGGTCCTGCAGGTATCGCAGTGGCAGCCGTTGGCGGCATCGGTCTTGGACTTACCGCTCTCTGGAAAAACTGCGATGGCTTCCGGGAAGGTGTCACAAATATCTGGAACAAGGTTACGTCGGCATTCTCGAATGGTGTGAATGCCATTAAGAATGGTATCTCCAATGCGGCATCGGCTATTGGCAATGTGGCATCGTCCATTTGGGGTGGTATCAAGAACGTGGCTTCTTCGGCAGTCAGCTGGGGTAAGGACATCGTTGGCGGTATCGCGGGCGGTATCAAGAAAGGCGTGAGCTGGGTCGGCAATGCGGTCAAGAGTGTGGCAAATGGCATCCGCTCGTTCTTGCACTTCTCTGTGCCGGATGAAGGACCGCTGGCAGATGCCGATACCTATATGCCCGACTTCATGAAGCTGCTTTCCGGCGGCATCAAGAAAGGCGAAGGCGGACTGATCAGCCAGATCAGGTCGATGGCAGCAAAGGTACAGCAGGGTATGGAGGGCATCAGCTCCTTCAGTCTGCCGGAACTGACCTTGCCACATTTCGATGGCTCCGGTTGGAACTTCCCGCAGGCGGCTCTGGCCGGAGGTGGCACCACCCGGACGACCAACCTTGGCGGTGTGTATATCACAGTCAACGGTTATAATGCCCGGAACGACGATGAACTCGCACAGACCGTTGCCGATAAGATCAACGGCATGATCCATGAGGATGATTCGGTCTTCAAGTAAAGGAGGAGATGCGTATGGGCTATAACACCCCAAAGCAAACAGTATCACAGTTTCAGTTAAAAGACAGATATGCCAGACAGTATCTGTCGTTTGCCGGGAAGTCCAGCAAAGACTTCCTATTATATTTGTCTGGTCCCGGTGTGTATGATTCCCCGGCTGCGGATGTGGAGAGCACCTCCGTACCCGGCAGGAACGGAGACATCCTCACCGAGAATGCAAAGGCAGGCCGCCGCAGGTATCAGAACGTGGATATCAAGTATAAGGCATTTTTCTTCAACGGACTGCCAGCTAAGACAGCAGCAGTCAAGGCATGGCTTCTGTCGCCGGTGGGGTATCAGAAATTGCAGGATACCTACGACCCGGATTTCTTCCGGATGGCAGTCTGCAAGGATGCCCTTGCCTTTGATGTGACTGCTCAGAAAGCCGCTGAGATGGAGCTGGCATTTAACTGTAAGCCCCAGAGGTGGAGCGTGGACGGGCAGCGGACGATCCGGCTGGATGGCAGGTCGACCTTAAAGAACCCCTTTGCTTTTCCTGCACAGCCCATCTTCAAGGTTTACGGAGACAGCGGCGGCGAGCTGTATGTGGGGGAAGAGAAGATCACCATACACAGCATCAAAGACTATGTGCTGCTCAACTGTGAGACGCACAATGCTTACAACGCTTCCGGCTTCTGCAATGAGACCATCCTTTCGGATGACTTCCCGGAACTGCCGGAGGGAAAGACACAGATCACATGGACAGGCGGTATCACGGCGGTGGAAGTCATTCCCCGTTGGTGGACGCTCTGAGGGGAGGTGCAGCCAGTGATCCCGTGTTTATATGATTCCAGAGAAATGAAATTTGATAATAACGGCATTGGAAAGCTGGCAGATGCACAGTCTTGTACCGTGACTGAAAAACGAAACGGCAGCTATGAGCTGAAGCTCATCTGTCCGGCAGATGGAATCCATGCAGAGATGCTGGAGGAGGGAAACGTCATCCTTGCCAAACCATCTGATACGATGCAGCCGCAGCCGTTCCGAATCTACAAGATCACAACTCCGATCGATGGAAAGCTGGAAGTTCAGGCACGGCATATTTCCTATCAGCTCAACTTTATTACAGTTTCCCCGTTCTCAGTGAGTGGGTGCGCAGGAGCGGTGCAGGGGCTGAAAAGCCATGCGGCTTCCGACTGTCCGTTCTCAGTTTGGACAGATGTGGCATCCAGTACGATGTTTACTGTGTCCGTTCCGGCATCTTTCCGTAACTGTCTGGGCGGTATGGATGGTTCGGTATTGGATACTTTTGGAGGAGAGTTCGAGTGGGACCGCTACACAGTCAAGTTTCACAGAGCCAGAGGTGCGGACCACAACGTTCATATCGTCTACGGCAAAAATCTGACGGATTTCAAGATGGAGAAATCCATCGAGAATACCATTACAGGAGTGCATCCGTACTGGGTAGACAACGAAACGCAGGCGGTTATGGAACTGCCAGAAAAAGTGGTCATGGTCAGCCGAAAATCTGTGCCGTATCAGAAGATTACGGTGCTGGACTGCACCAGTGCCTTTCAGGAAAAGCCATCGGAAGCGGCTTTGCGAGAGTATGCACAGGACTATATTGATACGACCAGCCTGACAGAGCCGGAGGTCGACATTAAAATCGACTTCATTCAGCTTTGGAATACACCCGGATATGAGGATGTTGTACAGGCAGAACAGGTCTCGCTCTGTGATACGGTTCATGTGTATATCTCGAAGCTGGGCATTGAAGCCAGTTCCAAGGTTACAGAAACCGAATATGACTCGCTTTTGGAACGGTATAACAGCATCACGCTGTCGAATTCTACGGTCAGCAGCCGAAATTCCTCCCTGACAAGCTCCCTTAACAGTATCCGAAATACAGCAACCGCCGCATACGATACCGCAGTCCGTGTGGAAACAGCAGTGGGAGAGCAGATGGGCGGCATTTCGGCCTCCATTATCTATGATGGTGCGTTGTTTGCTGCACTGTTCGGCCTTCATTATAAAAATGAGACGGACAGTAAGGGGAATACGACTCGGTACGCATTCAACGCAGCAACTCTGAAACAGTCAACGGTTGCGTGGAAGAATAGCCCGGCCGGATTTTTTGTTTCCACAGATGGCGGGAAGACATGGGGATATGGCTGGGAGTCAGATGATTCCGCAGTCAAAACAGCAATCCTGCTGGAGCAGACACTCAGGGAACTGGACGACCGTTACAAGAAAGCAGCCGAGCTTTCCGAGGAGTTGCTGGAGGAACTGGATGAGCGGTACAAAACAGCGACCGCTATTTCTGCAGAACTTCAGAAAACGCTCGATCAGCGGTATGAAACGGCAAAGAAGCTGTCCAAAGAACTGTATGAGGAACTGGATAGGCGATACAGCACCCTCACGGAAATCTCAGATGATTTGCAGAAGGAACTGGATGCGAAGTATCAGCCGTATATCCCTGTGTCCGAAAGTGCGCCGGAAGATCCGGCAGAGGATTCCTTCTGGGTCGATAAGAAGAACCTTCGGTTAAAACTGTGGGACGGAGAACAGTGGCAGACGATTGGATATGAACCGGAAGAACCTGATCCAGAGCCAACGGAACCGTCCACACCGACCGAGCCTGAAACCCCGGATACCGAAAAGCCGGGTAGTGAAGATAAGGATACGGAAAACAAAGAGGAAACAGATAATAAGGAGACGGATCAGGAAGGAGGGAGCTCGTAATGGTCACAGGCATTTATCAGGAAGTGGAATTGTCGCTGACGGAGAATCTGATCCCGGTGACGGTTCCGGTCAAGCAGTATGACAACAAGGCGAGAAAAGTTCGCTGTGTTTTGTATAACAACTCTGTGGAATATACCGTGCCGCAGAATTGTATTGTAGCCTGTTCCGGTACCCGTCCGGACGGTACGATCTTCCACTACACGAGCGAAACTGCGCCAGACCTTGTATTCGTTGAGAAGGGGGCGGTCCTCTTTACGATCACGACCTTCATGACGGCGCAGGCCGGACGTTTTCCGCTGGATGTTGTTATGCTCAGCACAGAAGGTGATGTCCTTGGCTCATTCTCTCTTACGTTAAAGGTGGAGAGGGCGGCCATCAATAACGGCAAGATCGCCACTTACACATTTGCAGCATTCCTGAAAGCTGTTCGGGATGGCATCCGAAATCTGTTTATAGACAAGGCAGGCTGCTTTGGCTTTGAGTCGGATGACGGTCTGGGACTGAGTGATAGATCGGAGTCCAGTTCCGTAGAAAAGCTGTGCCGTGAGATTGTGGAAGGATCGATTACGGAGGATGGCTATTTTGCATTTGAAACAAAATGCGACCTTGGGCTGATATTCACAACCGATGAAGAAGGACATCTGGTCGTGGAATATGGCGAGGATGATGTGTCAGTGTAAGGCTGACAGAAAGGGGTAATATGGCAAAATACACAGGCCGCCGGATCGTTCCTAAACATGCAGGCGAATGGGACATCCGGAAAGAATATGAGGAGCTGCAGATCGTACTGGATGCAGACAGCGGCAACAGTTTTATCTCCAATCTTCCGGTGCCGAAAGGAACGGCTCTGAGTGATGAGAAGTATTGGAGCCTGTTCAGCCTGCATAGTGAGCAGATCGCAGAGGCAGAGGAGCATCTGACCCAGACGGCCGAAGATATCCGCTCAGAGCTTTTGGAAACAGAAAACCGGATTAACAAAAATGTATCCGACACGGAAGGCCGTATCAATGAAAGTCTCTCCAGCACAGAAAGTAAGGTAAACACCAGCCTGTCCGAGACAGAAAACCGTGTGACTGCGCGTGTGGAGAATGCAAAATCGGATCTGACTGCAAAAGTCGCAGCGGCAGAGCAGCAGATGAATCAGAACGCCCAGGATGTCGCACAGACAAACAAGGCTCTGAATGCCCGGATGGATCAGATTGCAAAAGGGAGAACCTCTGACACAGAAGTTCTTGATGCAAGAGTGGATTCGGAGGGGAATACCTTTGACAACCTTGGAGCAGCGATCCGTTCCATCTATCCGAAAGCAAAAGAAGGGCTGGATGCACTGCAGGAATCCAAGGTGGATGCAAACTATGATGCGACCGGCGAACTGACAGAAGGCATTACAGTCAACACGATCAATGGAGAAACGCAGAAGTTTGAGCATGTTCAGACGACAGCACTGATCCCGGTAGATACCGCCTGCCAGAAAGTTTACTATACCGGGCAGGTGTTCAACTGGATCGGAGTTGCAGGCTATGATGCCAATGGCACGTTTGTGGCATCCATTCTGGATTCCAGGGATACGGAACAGCCGCAGGAGTACAAAGAAAAGGAATTGGAGATCCCGGAAGGGGTATTCCAGATCAGGGCAAGCTCCTATGCGAAGGACCTGAACCTGAAGGTGTGCGGAGAGTCTGTAAAGCTGTGGAATCAGGTTCAGAGGGAGCGACAGAATCAGAAAAAGATGGCAATCGAGATCGAAGCACTGCGAAGTGCGGATGATGCACTGGCAAAGGAAACGATGACCAGTTTGAACCTGCCCTTTTTATATGACGGTGTCAGTAATATCTGGGAAGGCAGCAGCCCGGTACTCCAGACCTACTATGTGCCGCTGACTGTTCTGCAAAGCTCGTTTGTACAGGAAATCCAGTTCACACTCCGAACCATTGGGGAGACGACCCTGACTGCCATGCTTGAATCGGAAGAAGGCGAGGTGTTCCGCCAGACGGTAGAACTGGTGAAGGGAGACAACAAGATTGTCCTGCTCCTGCACCGATTTATAGATGAAGGAGCATACAGACTGCGTGTGCGCAGCACAGACAAGGTGCTCTACTATCCGGTGCGTCCGAGTACCGGAAAAGAAATCCGCAACGATTTCTTCAGCAATGAACCGTCCGGAAATGTGGAGTATGATTACAAAAACCGCCTGATCGTCTTTATGGGTAAGATCCTGATTGGCACAGGTAAGGTGGATACGACGCTATCCTATTCCGGCATGGCTGCGGATGCCGCCGTTGTAGGACAGGCTTTCAAGGAAGAGCGGGAATACACGGATACCCTGGCATCCGGCAAGCTGGATGCAGTCCGTAGCCGGAACCTGCTCGACCCTTCCAGGTACCGTCCGGGATGGTTTGCTTTTGTACACTCGTCCATCATTCAGTATCATGCAGACAATCTCCGATATGGTTCTACGGATTATATCCCGGTCAGCGAGAAAGGCCTTGTGACCAAAGGTTCCGGCACGAACGGTGTAACCAGCCAGGTCGTGTTTGACAAAGCGAAGAAGGCGCTCCGTTATGTAGATGCCAATGACCAGTACACCTATCAGGAAGGCGATGCCTATGTGATGTTTTTCTATATGGCATCTTCTGGAGAGAAGCTCTGCGTTGTTGAGGGAACGGAGTATGTATATGAAGCATACACGGATTATAAGCCGCTGGATGATTTGAAACAGGAAGTGAACTCCCTGCAGACGGAGGCGGATAACCAGAAAAAGCAGCTGACAAATCTGACCGCCCGGCTGGATCAGCTGGTGGCCGTGCCGGAAAAGAAAGACCTTCGCCTTGTCCCGGCGGCTCCGGTGTATACGGTCTGCAATAACCTTTCGACCGCCAGAAACTATCATGTTTCAGTCTGGGTGGACCATCTGATCGCTGAGACCGGCTGGAAGGATAGAGCGGCTGGTTTTGGTACGGAGATGGAGGAGCGCTTTGACTTGTATTCACCGTTTACCAACACGGCAGTCAACAGCGGGGAGGATGTTCTAGAACAGACGGTAGAGAAATCGTTTGTGTCAGATGTCTATAAGACGCAGAAACTCAAATTCAAGCACCGCAGCACCTTGGCCAGTATGGGAAAGAACCAGTTCCCGAAGATCCTTGTTATCGGCGACAGTGTGACGGATGGGTATCTGGCCGGTGTTGGGAAAACAGATGCGGATCTTCCGACCCACTATTGGTCGTGGGTGCGCTACCTGTTTGATCTGGACCGCAAGGACGCGAAAGCGGCAGAAACCGAATACCGCTGTCTGATGGTCGGCATGCCGGGAACAGTGAATGGGAAGCATTACGGCTCCTCGTCCTCGTTCAAGCTGGATGGAAAGACGGTTGTGAACTATGCGATGGGTAAGGGCGGCTGGAGTGCTGAAGATCTGAACCTTGCAACTTTTGAGAGCGCATCTAATATTAACCCGCTCTACGATGAAAAGACGAAGGGCTTCTCACTGAAGGCTTGTCTGGATAAATACAGGACGTTGGCGGATAACGGCATGACCCGGCTTATCCCCGGCGAAACCGCAGGCACGGAAGTGAAAGATGCCAACGCTTATGACCTGTGCACGCCGACCCATGTGGTGATCAACTTAAACCACAACAGTTCCCTTGCAGAGTACAAAGCCAATATCCCGGATGTCGTGAAAACGATCAAGCGTGAGTATCCGGATATCATCGTGATCCTCATGTCCATTGATGAGACCGGCACTTACTTCCCGGCAAAATACCCGGAGTACCGGGCTTCTGAGATCACGCTGGGAGGACTTCACAGCAAGAATGTGAGCATCTACCAGTATTTCTGCGATGAACTGCAGGATGAGGCAAATGGTGTTTATGTATGCAGCGGTCATCTGATTCAACCAGCCGTAGAGAGCTATCCTACGCTGGATTATGTGTCTGCGGATTCGGTTGGCAGACAGAGTGGCAGGGTACTGCACATGGCATACGGCCGGGGTCAGTACGGAGGCCCCAACTGGCATCCGAACAACTACGCACACTGCGCATGGGGCTATCAGCTGTATGCGCTGGTCAAGTACACACTGGCACTACAGGATATGAAATGATGCCGGGAATATCCCGGAGAAAGGAAAAGCTATGATGAATCGTAATAATTGTCTGAAAATTCGGGGGGGGGTATCGGATTATCTGACCTGTGCAGTGACCTGATCTCTTCTGTGCTGAGGGGAGGTGTGTTCTATGCCTAAGTATGTTGGCAGACGCATCGTCCCGAAGCATGGCGGCATCTGGGACAAGACAAAAGAGTACGAGGAACTGATCATCGTGCTGTGTCAGGAAACTGGTGTCAGCTATATCTCCAAGCTGCCGGTCCCGGCTGGAACGGAAATCTTTAATGAACACTACTGGTCTGTATGCAGTCAATTCAGTGAGCAGATCAGGCTGGCAGAGGATCATCTGGCCCAGACAGCAGAGGACGTCCATACGGAACTGACAGAAACAGAAAGCCGCATCAGTAAAAATGTGTCCGAAACGGAAGAAAGGGTTACCCAGAAACTCACGGATACGGTGCAGAACGTGAATGACAGCCTGAGTGATACGACCACTACGCTGACGAAGAAGGTGGCAGATGCTCAGAAGCAGCTGGAGGATGGACGGACGGCCATGCAGCAGAGTGCAGCATCCCTGAATTCCAGGATGAACAGCATTGCATCCGGTAAGACTACGGACAAGGAGACTCTGGATGCGCGGGTCGATTCGGCAGGGAAGACCTATGACTCATTTGGTGCACACTTACGGTCCAGAGCCGATAAGTTCTATGCCAACGGTATGCCTTTCTCTTATACGGGAGCAGTCAATCTGAATACCACAGAGCATCAGCTGGAGTTTTCTGGGAACTTTATCTATCTGGGTGCGAAGGGGAATAAGCTGCTTACGAAACCAGAGCCGGTTCCATATAACCCGGATGCTCTTTTGACCTATATCTCCTACGATACAGTGGAAGGGACGCTGGTGACAGCGGACTGGTCGGATTCTCCAAAAGAGAATGATATCATCGTTTTTATAGTGGACTGTAAATATCCGGAACGGTCTTATGGCTACTTTCCGTTCAAGGTGGATGGCAGGATGCCGTTTGGCGACCATACGCTGTCCGGCACGATGCTCCGGGATAAATCGGTGGACGGACAGAAACTCCTGGATGATACCGTTACAAAGGATAAAATCGCAGATGCCTGTGTAAGCGCGGCAAAACTTGCACGGGATGCGCTGATGTCACAAAGCCTTGAAGTTCCGTTCCAGCCCTGTGTCTTTTCCAAAGGAAAATGGGAGATCGTGGATGAAGGAGCAACCATCCATCATTTTTTGACGGAGTATGAGAGCGGGTATTATGGCGGCGGCATTAAAGTTCCTCGTGCGGAGCGGTTTGATAAGCTCTATGTCGAGATGGATTACTGCAACGACCAGCTGATGCAATACTATGTGGTTGGTTCAAAGCTGGTAAACCTTGGGTCGATCGCTTCTACAGATGGAAAACCAAAGAGGATCACGCTTGAAATCCCATCCAAAAAGCTGGAAGATGCCGGGTATAAGGATGACTATATCCAGATCGTGTTCACGAAGAACAGCACCTACGATATGACCATGTCCAACGTAAAGGCACATTACTTCAATGTGAAGGGCAGCTACTTTGGGGAAGATTACAGCCTCCTTCATGAGCAGGCTGACACCAATACAAAGGAGCTTGCTGCCTTGTCGGAAAAGGTCCGTGTAAATGCGGATGCGATCAAAACAGCAGATGCGAATATGCAGAACCTTTCCAAAACGATCAGTTCCGTGTCTACGGATTTGCAGGTGGTCATGAAGCAGAAATCTGCGTTCACCGGAAAGAAGATCCTGTTTTTGGGAGACAGCATCACGGCACTGAACACATCGGAGCGTGGCTGGGTAAGATACTTCAATGAGATCATCCAGCCGGAGCGGTTTGTAAACCTGTCGGTATCCAGTGCCAGATGGTGCGATTATGAGGACAGCGTTTACGATGGCAACCCGGTCTTTTCAGGACCGGATCAGAACCACAACAATGTCATGGGCAATCAGGTGGAAAAACTCATCCGAGGCAAGGACAAGACCAGCCCTCACTACAAGGAAGTGACTGCCTACGCCGACTTTGATATGATCCTGATCGCCTGTGGTACGAATGATGGTGTTCCTTCCGGCGATATGGAAGGCTCTTTCACTTCAGAGAATGAAATGGTCGCCATCGAAGAGCTGGACCGCAGGGTGTTTGCATCAGCATTCCGGTACAGCATCGAAAAACTTCAGCAGCTATACCCGGCGGCGAAGATTTATATCTGTACGCCGATTCAGGGCTATATCACGACCCGGAGCTATGCACAGTCCAAGGCGAAAGGCGATTATCTGAAACTTCTTGCCGGCAGGATGTCTCTGGAAGTCATTGATACTTTCTGCTGTGGTATCTGTGACATCTACGAGAAAAAGAATGCCAATGGCCGCTACCTGATTGATGGTCTGCATCCGAATGCGGCAGGCGCAAAGAAGATCGGAGTGTTCAATGCCAGTGCAGTGATTGCCAGCTATCGATAATCAAATTCCACGGCTTGTCCGTGTTTTTATATACAATCCATATCAAAGGGCAGCTTCGGCTGTCTATTTTTATTGCCCGGATACGGGAGAAAAGGACGGAATTATGCAGAATGTGATCGACAAGATTGAATGGATGTTCGCAGGCCTGGGTGGTTTCCTGGGCTGGTTCTTCGGCGGTTTTGACGGCTTCCTGTATGCACTTGTAGTGTTTGTGGTCTGTGACTACTTCACCGGGGTGCTGGCGGCAGCTATCAAGCATGAGCTTTCTTCTGAAGTAGGCTTTAAGGGAATCGCCAAGAAAGTATGTATCTTTGTGCTGGTTGGTATTGCCAATATCATTGACACACAGATCCTCCAGAATGGAGCCGCCATCCGCACCGCTGTGGTGTTCTTCTATCTGGCAAACGAGGGTCTGAGCTGTCTCGAGAATGCAGCAGTGATCGGTCTTCCGGTGCCGGAGAAGCTCAAGGATATGCTGGCACAGCTGAAAGACGAGCGCGATCAGGACAAAATCGACAAGCAGTAATCAACCGGGAGGGGCGATAAGCCTCTCCCACATTTTATTTAGGAGGAACGGACCATGAGTATGAAAGAATATCCCGCAAAGCTGACGACCGGCTACTACCGTGTGCGTGAGGACTGGGAAGATGAAGCATCCCAGCTTGGCGCATACCGTCTGCTGGCGAATGCAAAAGCCAAGTGCGATGAGAATCCCGGCAGCCGTGTGTTTGACAATGATGGCAATGTGATCTACCCGGAGGAGGCTGTGCCGGTCACGGGTGCAGAAGAAGCGGAGGAAAAGCCGGTTATGGACGAGCCGGAAGGGAAAGCACCGGAAGAGGAATCTTCGGAAGAGAAAGACACCCCTGTGACGGATGAGCAGAAAGAGGAAGCCGGAAAGGAAGAGTATCCGACTGCAGAGGAACTCCCGGCAGCGATCGCCTATGGCAAGCTCAAGACTCTTATGAATATCCGGGAAATGCCGGATACCAGTGCAGAGGTTGTGACCATCTATAAGAAGAATACGCTGATCGAGATCGTGGAGTTCTGCGCCGGCTGGCTGAAGATCAAATGCCCGGAAGCGACGAGCGGTCTGGCCTATGTTCTCAACAGTGCGGATACCTATGCCTTTACCGCCAGCAAGATCTACACCGTTGTTCCGGGCGACAACCTCTGGAAGATTGCAGAGAAGGAACTGGGGGATGGAAGCCGTTGTGCCGATATCCGCGCACTGAACGGTCTGACTTCCAATGCCATCCGGGTCGGTATGAAGCTGCTGATCCCGTAAACGGTGCATTTCGACGCTTTTTTAGGACTTCAATTCCCAACAGCATAACTGTATACTAGGGCTGAGGTGATGAAAATGAACGAAGTGCTCATGGCAGAAGATGTGTTAAGACCGTATGGCATCACATTGTATTACAAGGGCTGTGAATATCTGAGGGATGCAATCATCCTGCACTGGCATCAGCCGAACCTGATACCAGGCCAGCTCATACAGCTTGTTGCAAATCAAAAAGGGGCTAAGAAGAGTAGTGTCCTCGGCACCATTTCTACGATCGCAAACGTAGCGTGGAAAGTCAATGGGACAGGCGGCGAAAAACCGATGTCTGCCATGAAGTTCGTCTGTAGGATGCTAGAAGAAGCGGATGGAATTATAAAATAACAAAATAACCACAGCACGAGACTCGGAGTGATCCGGGTCTCGATTTTTTTAGGAGGAATCGATATGGGATACACCAATAGTCCACTCGTTGTTTACACCAAACTCTCCCCGAACCATTCCGGGCAGAGAACACACAGCATTGACCGCATCACGCCGCATTGCGTGGTAGGCCAGCTTTCTGCAGAGAGCATTTGCGGATGTTTTACCAGTCCGACCCGTCAGGCCAGCTGCAACTATGGCATTGGCACGGACGGCCGTGTTTCTCTGTGCGTGGAGGAGAAGAACCGCAGCTGGTGCTCGTCCAGCAATTCCAATGACCAGAGAGCAGTCACCATCGAATGTGCCAGCGACATGAATGAGCCGTATGCGATGAACAGCGCCGTATATAACTCGCTCGTTAAGCTCTGCATCGATATCTGCAAACGTAACGGCAAGAAGAAGCTCCTATGGCTGGGCGACAAGAATAAAACCCTCAACTACGCTCCGGCAGCAGACGAGATGATCCTGACTGTTCATCGCTGGTTTGCCAACAAAAGCTGTCCCGGAAACTGGCTGTACGCCCGTCTGGGTGATCTGGCAGCAAGGGTGACGGCGGCACTTGGCGGTTCATCTTCATCCGGCCTGCAGGCATCTTCCCTTAAGAACCTGTCTGAAGCCGAGGCAGTGGCAGAAATCGGTCCATTGTTTACCGAAAACCAGAAGCAGTCCGGCATCCTTGCCTGCGTGTCGATGGCGCAGTTTATTCTGGAGTCCGGCTACGGTAAGAGTGAATTGGCACAGAATGCTAATAACTGCTTTGGCATGAAGACCTCGCTTTCCGGGAACAGCTGGAGCGGCAGCAGTTGGGATGGCAAGTCGGTCTATACCAAGAAAACGCAGGAGCAGAATGCCGATGGCAGCTATGTCACGATCACCGCTGATTTCCGAAAGTACGCCTGTGTGGAGGACTCCATTGCCGACCATGCGGCATATCTGATTGGTGCGATGAATGGCAGCAGGAAACGTTATGAAGGTCTGGCTGGATGCATGGACTACAAGAAGGCTGTGCAGATCATCAAGGACGGCGGCTATGCCACCAGCCACACCTATGTGCAGAATCTCTGCAATATCATCGAACGCTGGAACCTGACACAGTATAATGCCTCAGCCCAGAACCAGGGAGGTAACATCTCTGGGTGGTATCGTGTGCGTAAGAGCTGGCAGAATGCAGCTTCCCAGAAAGGGGCGTTCCATGATCTGTCCTATGCGAAGCAGTGTGCGGATGCGAATCCGGGGTATACGGTTTTTGACCCGACCGGAAAGGCGGTCTATCCTGTGAATCAGACTGCATCTGTGCCGTATGCGGTTCGAGTGTCCATCAATGACCTCAACATCCGTAAAGGACCAGGCACAAACTACGGCAAGACCGGTTATTACACCGGAAGGGGCGTGTTCACCATCGTGGCAGAATCTGCTGGTGCTGGTTCTGTGAAAGGCTGGGGCAAGCTGAAATCCGGTGCAGGCTGGATCGCACTTGACTTCGCAGCACGTATCTGACCTTCATGGGCTTTCCTGAAAAGGAGAGCCTTTTACATACAACGCAATCGTCAGTTCTGCCCGATTATATGGGCAGATATTCTACGAGTTATAGTTCGGATATCACTTGCTATAAGTGCCGGATAGAGCAAATATGTCACTACCCGAAGATAGGAAAAGGCGGTGGCATTACCACACGTTTTCCTTTCGGAAGGAAAATCTGACGAAAGGAGAGGACGATATGGATTCAAATGCTTTTCTGAATGACTTGATGTCAAAGATGAAGCTGCCGGAAACAAAAGGAAAGAAAAAGGCAGAACAGAGTGAATCGGTGGCGCAGATTCTTGCCGCCATGCAAAAGGTCAAGACTGAGAAAAAGAAGCCGCCTGTAACCAGCTACGCACCGACAAAAGAAATGCCGGTGAATGAGCCGGAGAGTATGGAAGAATTCTCCCAGCTCGCATCCGATGTGATGCAGGAATGTCGGCCGGCAATACCAGCGGTGAAAACATCAATTTCAGAGAAGACTGTTCGGGTCGCCGCATATATCCGTGTTTCCTCCACCAATCCGGCACAGGAGGATTCGTATGAAATGCAGGAACGCTACTTTATGTCACTCCTGGCAGGAAATGCAGGGTGGACATCCGCCGGCATTTATTCCGATCATGGCATTTCCGCAACAAGCAGGGAAGGACGGACAGGTTTCAACCGTTTGCTCCGACACTGCAAGCAGGGGAAGATTGACCGTGTGATCTGCAAGTCCATCAGCCGTTTTGCCCGAAACACGCAGGACTTTCTTGTGGCATTGCGGACCTTAAAGGAAAACAATGTCACGATCCTGTTTGAGCGGGAAGCGATGGATACAGCGGATGCTTACAGCGAGTTCATTCTTACTACGCTGGCTGCCATTGCCCAGGAAGAGAGTCGTTCGATTTCAGCAAACATTGCATGGAGCAATCAGAAACGGTTTCCGGCTGGAAATGTTTGCAACAAGGATATCTACGGATACGAATTCCGCAAAGGGGAGTATACAGTGAACGAGAACGGATACCGATACCGGGCAGTGTTCATCATCCCGGAAGAAGCAGAGATTGTTCGGATGGTGTTCCGGTTTTTTACAAAAGAAGAGCTGAGCTTCACACAGATCGCCCAGAAGCTGGATGCACTGCATATCCCGCCGCCGAACAGCGGATGCAGACAGCGGCAAAAGCGGAAGCCGACTGTGCTGCCAGCTGGCGCACTAAAGGAAGAAGATAAGCGGGGGTGGACGGCAACGGATGTTCGGTACATGATCGCAAATGTTCGTTACTGCGGTTCCGTACTTTGTCAGAAGACCTACACCGATCACAGGAATGGGCATAAACAGAAGGTCAATAAGGGGGAAAAGCCGAAATACCTGATACGAAATCATCATCCGGCTATCATTTCGGAAGAATTGTGGCAGGAAGCACAGGAAGTCTGGAAGGCATACACGGCAAAGTATAGGGGCATCGAAAAGGGAAGAAACGAAAGAAACTATTCCAAGCTCCTGCTGTGTGGAGAATGCGGACGGTATTTTCAAGGCCATTCCACAACAAGGACAACCATCTGGCGGTGTGCGACGAAGCTCGCCCAGCAGGGACAGAAGCGCTGCCGAATGGAACCGATTTATGAAGAGCAGATCCAGACGCTGCTTTGCAAAGCATTTGCCGAAAAATTCAAGCTGGGTGAGAAGATGGATGCAGAAGTCCATGAGGTCATGCAGATGATCTCCAAAGCACCCATTGATAATGCGAGAAATCAGGCATTAAAGAACCTGACTGAGAAGCTGAGAGAGATCCATGATTTCGACCATATGGAGCAGGAAGGGGATTTTCTGAAACGCCAGCTGTCTGCAGTGAACTATAGCATTCGGGATGTCCACCAGCACATTCGGGATATTCAGGCGGAAAAAGAAGCATTGAAAGTGCGATGTGAGGTGCTGGGAGAACCGAGAGATAAAGAAGCAGTCACAGAGTTAGAAAACCGACTTCTCAATGAAGAAGAACAGCTGGAGAAGCTGGAACATGAAGCCCAGCAACAGGCCGAACAGGTTCGGTACATGGAAGATTACTGGAAGAAGCTGGAGCAGACCCATGAAATCCGGGAGAAAACGCTGCAATGGCTGGATTCTCTGGCGGGAGGGACGCAGATGTTTCTGGATGAAGCAGTTGGAACGTATGTGAAAGCCTTTGTGCTTTCCGTTACCATTTTTTCACCGAAACATTTTAGAATCCACTGGTTTGATGACACCTGTACGGAAGTGGAGTGTGACAGCGTATTTGAGGGCTATCAGCAGCCTGGCATGATAAGGAGGAAGTATTGATGAACAGACAAATGACACAAGGGACGGTTGCAAACAATGTGCAGGTGATTCCGGCAACGAAGCGGAGAGTGTCTGCCGGCGGTCAGCTGAAAAAGGCAAAGGACATTCGGGTTGCCGCTTACGGCCGTGTTTCAACCGATGAGCTTGCCCAGCAGACTTCGTATGAGGGGCAGAAAAGCTATTACACGAAGCTGATCAATGAAAAAGAAGGCTGGACTTTTGCCGGAATGTATGCAGATGAAGCAATCTCCGGCACCAACCGTAACCACCGCACCGAGTTTAATCAGATGATGCAGGATGCGCTGGACGGGAAGATCGATTACATCATTACAAAGTCCATTTCCCGATTTGCACGAAATACGGTCGATACGCTGAACTGCGTGAGACAGCTTCGGCAGTGTGACCCGCCAATCGGTGTATACTTTGAAAAGGAGAACATCGACACGCTGGATGCGTCTGGCGAATTGCTCCTGACCATCCTTTCTGCGTTGGCACAGGAAGAAAGCAATTCAATTTCCAAGAATATCAGCTGGAGTATTCAAAAGCGGTTTCAGGAAGGAATTGCCTTTGGAAATCCACGGTCGGTCTACGGCTATACGGACGGTGAGACGAATAAGGACTGGGTCATTGTTGAAGAACAGGCCAAGGTGGTGCGGTTCATCTTCGATGAGTTCCTTCTGGGAAAATCTTCTTACAAAATCAGCAATGAACTGAATGAAAAGGGAATCCCTTCATCCAAAGGGACAAAATGGCAGAGCGAAAGTGTGGATTTTATCCTCCGGAATGAAAAATATGTTGGTGACTGCGAAATGCAAAAAACGGTTACCGTCGATTTCCTGAGCCACAAGACGATTCCAAACAATGGAGAAGCTCCGAAATTTTATGTGACGGACCACCATGTCCCGATTATCAATCGCGCGGTATGGATGCGGGCACAGGAAATCCTGGCACACAGAAAGAAAAACCGAACGAAAAAGAAGGATGAAAAGCGGGAAAAACGAGTGGGCAAGGATGTCTTTGATAACCTGGTATGCGGAAAATGCGGAGCCCCCTTTTACCGCAGAACCCTGCAGGCAAGAGCCACGCACTTCGAGGATGACAGGTGCCTGGATGCCTGCCGCAGTGAACTGTTGGCACAGGGGAGTTCGCCGGATGACTACTATGAACGGTATTATTACACCTATCCCGTTTGGCGGTGCTCAAGTCTAAAAGATACCTCACCGACCAACGATGGGCCATTTATGGGAAAAGCAGACCCGGATGTTGCCTGGCATCCGATTTATATTGGCGAAGGAGATGCAAAGTGCCCTTCCCATTTTGTATACGAGACGGCGGTCAAGCAGAGCTTCATGGAAATGTTGTACGCCATCAAGCGCGACCATGAAGAAAACGGGGAGAACGCATGGATCGATTCGGAATTCCGGATGATCTACCAGAAGGTGCAGGAGCACGTCGCAGAACGGGATTCTTCCAGAAAAACAGAACTGGATGAGCAGATTCTGCAGCTGGAGGAAAAAATGGCTCAGATGCAGGGGCGGCTGAAAGAAGCAGTAGAGCGTGGCCGCCAGAAAGCCAGCCCGGAGATCGATACCTATGAAAGACTGGTGGATGACCTGCGGGAACGTTTGAATGAGAAAATGGATGAACGGCAGAAACTCAGCCAGGAAGAACAGCTCCTTTCGGAGATGAAGCACAACTACGACTTTTTCATCCGCTGCCTGGAAGCCCTGCCCGAAATCAACAAGGCCGGCATGAAGCTGAATGTCAACGGTCTGGATACAGATGGAAGCTGCCTGCGTGACTTTGGCGGCAAGGCACGAAGCAAAATCCTGAGTGACATCCGGCGCGGAAAAAGAAAAATGGGTGCGGACCGGGTGGATCAGGCCCCGGATTTTCTGGAATTTGAAAAGGGCATCTACTTCGCATTCATCAAGGAAGGGATCGTTGACGGTGATGTGATCACCTACACGACGAATTTTGGAGTCAAGCTGACCAGCACCGGCAACAGCCGGACGCTGATGGCTTTCATCGGATTCCGCAGATGCAATCCGAATAAAACGGTCGAGGTGCTGATGGACGGCTGGCAGGTCAACGGACTCTGCATTCGGTACCATAGAGAAAAGAGAAAGGAAAAAACGGCACACACGCTGATGATCCGGAAACGGAAAGCACAAGAACGAGCATTGCTGGAGCAGGAAGCGTAATTTTGGGAACCCCACTGGATGAGACACTCTGTCTTGTCTGGTGGGGATTTTTTTGTTTTTGGAGGATTTTTTTCCCGAACCCATTGCTATGTGCAAAATTCTGCTATATGTTGAGAGTACAGAAATACACATAGCAGGAGAGAACGACATGAAGAGATTAGCATGGCTTTCAGTAGAAGATTATGCAGCGACCCAGATGGAGCTGGTGGTCGTGAGTGCAATGAAAGGGTATCTGCGGCGGATGCCGGAGAAAGAAGCATTTAAAAAAGTAGAGGCTATCCTTGACCCGAAGGTAATCCGGTTGGCCGGTGATGATGGCGCACCGATGCCGATACAAAGCAATGTTGACGGAGCAAAGTTCGCGGCGTTCATCGATGCGGCCGTGGCAGACAGCATCAGGGAGCTGGAGAAGAGAGAAGATGACTTGTCAAAAGCTGGTGTGACCATGCTGGAGAATGTGGATGGCAAGAGCATAGTGGAGCAGATGAGTCCCCAGTTTTTGGAATTCGTGCTGGATGCGTATCGGGGTTTGAAATACACACGATGACCAACAAAAATTGCTGGAAAGTTCACAGATGACTGCTTGATAAAAGGGCATCTTTATGGTAACATGAAAATACAATAGGAGTATTATACACTCTCGTTGAAAACACTTTGAGGAGGTGGCGCCGATGGCTGAGACACTGGAGGAACGAAAGAAAAGACATCACCAAGAAGATCTTCAGCGTTTACGTGGCTTTAGACCGATTGATGATACTTTTATGCGTTGCCTTTTTAGAAATAACGTTCCATTAGCAGAAATGGTGCTGCGCATTATAACAGGGAAGAATGATTTACAGTTGGTTTCTTGTGAAACCCAGGCTGATTTAAAACGTGTAACAGGTGCGAAATCTATTCTTTTGGATGCTTATGGTACGGATTCAATGGGGAAAAAGTACGATATAGAAGTTCAAAGAGCAGATATTGGAGCAGACCCACACCGTGCTAGATATCACTCCAGCATGATGGACATTGAGAACCTTGATGCGGGAGAGGATTTTAGTAGCTTACCAGATACTTATGTAATCTTTATAACAGAAAACGATTATTTTGGAGAAAACCAGCCATTATATCCTGTACAGAATATAATTACCACAACTGGAAAACCATTTAATGATGGAACGCATATTATATATGTGAATGGCGAGTATCGTGGGGATTCTGATGTTGGTAAATTGATGCATGATTTTAACTGTACCCAGGCTAATGATATGATTTTTCCATTAATGGCTGAGAAAACCAGATATCTTAAAGAAAACCCGAAAGGAGTGAGCGAAGTGTGCAAGCAGATGGAAGATTTAAGAAATGAGAGTATTCTTGAAGGCAAGATTCTTACACTTATTGACTTGGTTCAGGATGGAACTCTTGATATTGAGATAGCGGCAGCAAAAGCAAATATGACGGTGGATGAGTTCAAAGAAACAATGGGTAAAGCCCCATTAAAGGCGGTATAAGAAAGTAAACATATCCAGCCCACTGGCGAACTGTGTAGAATCCTACATGGTACGCTGGTGGGCTTCTTTTTTTGCCTCATCCAGCATGAACCACAGACAGCACCCCGGCATGCTCCGAAGTGCAGTTGTGGCTTATGCGGGCTTTTTTGTTATGTGGTCAACGGGTTACAAAATCATACTCCCAATCCGTATAAAATCGCTTTCAGTTCCTTTACCATTCGGGTAAGAATCTCCTGCTCCAGTGTGTTGCAGTCCAAAAGCAGACGGTGAATCTCGGAATCGGCAGTGGAAGCCGAATGTGCCAGACTGTCTACGAGAAGATCGTCTGCGGAAACATTCAGAAAGTTTGCAATCTGAACGAGTGATTCCAAACTTGGCTTGCTCTTTCCAAGTTCTATGTTACTAATGTGCTTATTTCCTACTCCGCATCTGAAAGCAAGTTCTTCCTGTGATAAATTTTCCTTACTCCTGAAATCAGCGATACGCTGTCCAAGTGCAGTATAATCAATTGCCATGTGTGGTCCTCCTTATGAATCCCGCATAAGGCAGTACGATTATCCCGCATGAAAATGCACATAGCAACTGATTATAGAAGAGTTTAAGACCGCAAAAGCCCACACCCCTATCTGCTGTGTGGTCTTAGCACTTTTTTCCATCTGCTAGATGGAATTTTTAAGTACACTCCACCTGTCAGATGGAGGTCAAAACGCCACACACACTCTATAATATAAATGTAGAAAAGACTGCACATGGAAAGGAACGATGATGACGAGCAAAGGAGAAAAAGGGATTCTTACATTATATAGTGATGTACAGGCGACTTCTGTTCGTTGGCTGTGGTATCCGTTCATAGCAGTTGGGAAGATCACATTGCTGCAAGGCGACCCCGGCGATGGTAAGTCCACAATGATGATGAATCTGATAGCAGAGTTATCTAAAGGCGGAAAGCTGCCGGATGGCAAAGCAGTTGGATTATCGCAGAGGGTCATTTACCAGTGTTCAGAAGATGGTGTGTCAGATACCATCAAGCCCCGGCTGGAAAAGTGTGGGGCAGATTGTGGGAATGTGGCTTTTATAAATGAAGAAACATACAGTGGCCTGACACTGGATGATGAACGCATCCGGCAGGCTATTATAGAATTTCGGCCGAAATTGGTAGTCATCGACCCGATACAGGCTTATCTCGGAAGTGATTCTGACCTTCAGATTGCAGGCAGAGCCAGAAAGCTGATGCAGCGTCTTGGTATGTGGGCATCTGTATATGATTGCGCCATTGTGCTGATCGGTCACCTCAATAAAAAAGAGGGAACAAAAGGCCTGTATCGGAGCCTTGGCAGTATTGATGTGGTGGCGGCTGCCCGGAGTGTCCTGCAGGTGGAGCGAGATCCAAAGAACACAGATGTCCGTATCGTCCGGCAGATAAAAAACAGTCTGGCTCCGTCAGATGGAGAAATCAAATTTTCGATAACAGCGGAGCAGGGCTTCCAATGGCTGGAATGTGAAATAGCACAGGACCCGGCAGCAGAGCCGGAAACACCAGTATTTGAATCAAAGTCTGAAAAAGCAGCCTACCTGATTAGGAAGCTGCTTTCAGAAGATGATATGAGATCCAGAGAAATCTATATGCGGTTGAGCGATGAAGGTATTAGCCGTAGAACAGCAGAAAACACAAAGAAAGAACTCGGCATCCGAAGTTATCGGAAGATGCGCCAGTGGTATTGGAGCATAAAACCGGGGGAATGAGAGGAACTATAGAATGAGCAGTGGAACAGAAGCGATAGATCGTAAGCAGAGAATTAGAGACCGATATAGAGGCGTGGATACTTCCGAACTGGAGGTTATCCCGGCCAAAATTGTGGAGGGGCTTGGAGAAAGCACCTCTATTCGTCGTGTCGCTGCCTATGTACGTGTTTCCACTGACAATGATGAACAGACCTCCTCGTATGAGCTTCAGAAAAATTATTATACGGACTACATTAAGGCCCAACCCGGCTGGGAGTTTGTTGGCATTTATGATGATGAAGGAATCAGCGGCACTTCGCTGGCACACCGCAAAGGAATGCAGCAGCTGATCGAGGATTGTAAGGCGGGAAAGATTGACCTGATTCTTACAAAGTCCATCGCCCGTTTTGCCAGAAATATCGTTGACTGCCTTTCTGTTATCGAAACGCTGAAGAATCTTGACCCACCCGTAGGGGTAAAATTTGAAGCGGATAATATCTACACCCTGGACAGTAACGGACGCATGATTCTGACGATTCTGGCATCCGTGGCAGAGGAAGAATCCCATTCCAAATCAATTATCATGAACTGGTCCATTGATCGCCGGTTCAGCCGTGGACTTTTCCTTACGCCGGCGTTGCTTGGATATGACCAGGATGAGGATGGCAACCTTGTGGTGAATCAGGATGAGGCTCAGACAGTAAAGGTCATTTATTACCTGTACCTGAATGGATTTTCGCTAAAGGATATTGCGGAACTTCTGACAGATTACGAGCGGAAGACGAAGCTGGGAAACACGGAATGGAATCCGGGCACGATTGCCGGAATCATTGCAAATGAACGCCATTGTGGGGATGTGCTGGCGAGAAAGACTTTCACACCAAACTTCCTTACGCACAAGGCAAAGAAGAACAACAATGATCGAACGCAGTACCGTCAGCGGGACCATCACGAGGCGATTGTTTCCAGAGATGTTTTCAATGCGGCCAATCATCTGCGCGCATCCCGGACGTATAAAAAGAAAAATCATCCGTTGCCAGTTTTGAGTGTGGTAGATGATGGCATCCTTCGCGGATATGTGCCTTTTGATAAGGATTGGACAGGTTTCTCGGCAGAGGAATACCGGGAAGCATCCGAAAGCGTCATGCGGGAAAAACAGTCCAACATGGTAGAAGTAAGGAATCGTCTGGATCTTACTGGCTATGAAGTAGTCCGGGCACAGTATTTTGCAACCTTGCAGAATCCGGCGATGACAATTTCAAACGGAAGGTTACGTTTTAATGCTGCCTGTCTGAAAAAGTTTGATGATGTGGAATATGTAGAGCTTTTATTGAATTCGGTTGACAGATGTATTGCCATTCGGCCGTGCGAAAAGAGCAATCCGAATGCAATCCGCTGGGGCAGATTGAAAGAAGGACGCTGGTGTGCAAGTACCCTTGGGTGTCGAGGACTGGCAAAGGCTCTTTTTGATATCATGGAGTGGGACGAAGATTTGAAGTACCGCTTCCGTGGGCAGCTTGTGGAGCAGGGAGGCGATAAGCTGATGCTTTTTGAACTGGATGAGCCGGAGATGATCAAGGTGGAGGAAATCGTCCTGCCACCTAAGGAGGAAGAATCGGAAGGCGAAACAGTTAAAAAGACGATTTATATTTTCCCACCGGAATGGACGGGGACTTTTGGCCAGCCAATCACGAGTGTCGCACAGATTGGTATTTTGCAGCAGGAGCATTATGCCGGCAATTGGGATGTACTTCGGCCGGCATCAGAAATTAAGGAAATGAACATTTTTACCGCAGATGGTCTAAATACACTGCTCCATGAAGCGGAAGAAATAATGGAAGGATGGATTGACATAGATGGAGGAAAACAAAACGTTAATGCCGCCGAAGGAGCAGGCATTGGAGACTGAAAGAGATGCAAAGGCTGAAGAACTGGAGAGCACTTTTTCATATGATGGATATCAAGTGGTGCGAAAAGAACTGTTCGCTCACCTCCGGGACCCGGCAATTGTGATTCGAAAAGACAGTATCACATTCAACACAGCCTGCATCAGTGGGCTGGAAGATGTGGTTTATGTACACGTCATGTTCAACAGTGACTTGAAGCGTATCGTTGTACGCGGCTGTGATGAAAATGATAAGGATGCTTTGCGTTGGTGTATTGCGAAGCCGGACAAGCGAAAGAGCAGAAAGATGTCCTGTAAACCATTTTCAGAATTGGTTTATAACGAGATGGGCTGGGATAGTGACTGCCGCTATAAGATACTGGGGTATCGAATCAACTTTGAAGGAGAGACCTTGTATGTTTTTGACCTTCTCGTGCCAGAAATTTTCCACGAAGGTCAGAAACGGAAGAAAGGGGAAAGTGCGTCACAATCAGAGGAAACAAAGCCTGTAAATACCAGGAAGGGATTTTACCCGGATGATATTGCGGGCACTTTTGGCGTGCCTGTAGAAGAGCACCTGAAAGAATCAGAAGTGAAGCAAATAGATGGATATGTGTCGATGAGCATCCTGACGGGGAAGGCCCCCGGTACCAGTGCGGATTAGAAGGATGAAAAGAAACCAAGGGGGAAGTGCGCCCATTTTTAGGAGGAGGTGAGTAGATTGCAGGAACAGAAAATATGGCACGCCGGTGTTCTCGGTATGACATTAAACGTGGATGAAGGACGGATCACGATTTTTCGCAGCACTCTTGAAACGCTCGGCTGGCCGTCACACTATCGGTTTTTATACAATCCCCAAATGAATCAGATCGCCGTGCAGGTATGCAGTGCGGCAGATGCAGGAGCTCATCGAGTGGGAAAGCTGAATGAGTTCAGCAGCTGCGAGATCAAGTGCGTGGCCTTCGTGCGAATGGTTTATAAAAATGCCAAATGGGATAAGCGCAGATCTTACCGCATGATTGGAAATCCATTCCCGAAGCAGAGATTGGTCAGCTTTCAAATTCAAGAAGCACTGCCGATTGAAAATGGAAGAGTGCTGGACGGAACAGGAAGCCCCACGTTTGCCCTGTGTCGGACAGAAGGCTCTCCATCGCAAAACAATCCCACCCCAGAAGAAAAAACCGACAGTGGGGAAATGTGAGGGGCGTGTGGCGAAGCAAAGGAAGAGCCCGGCACTGAAAAATAGAATATCCGAAATTAAAGAAGCCCACTTGGTTACCATCCGGCTTGCTTAAAGCATAGCAGGCAGGAATGGGAACCAGGTGGGCTTTTTTCAACAATCAAATAAGTGAGCTTTTTGCACCGATATTTAGGTCATCAATTTTCGAGTTGATGGCCTATTTTTTGCGCCTGAAAACATAGAAGCACTATATGTAGTAGTTGATGATTATTTTATACCGATATATTGTATTTTGCCGAAGAGATGCGTAGTAAAGGAATCTCCTATAACCGAACGCAGGTAGTGAGATGTACATGCGTGGAACGAATGGGCAGAAGGTGGTTACCTGGAGCCAGATGAAGATGACAAATATGGATACTTGGAAGCAATTAAGAGAGCGTTGGAAGAAAATAACGAATTTCCAGAGTTTCAAAATAAAAAAGAATGAGAATGACGAGGTAAAATGAAGACAAAAAATCAGATTGGATGGATTGCAATTTGTGGTACTTTGTTGTTATACCCGATATTGCCACAGTATATCTATATTTTTAAAGGATTAAATATCGTTAATTTTTGTGGTGTGTTGACAATTATAAGTGCTATCATAGGCGGAGTGATTTACAAGTGTAAAATACCGTATTTGATTTTTCCATACATATTGTACGCTACTTACTATTCTATATCATACTGTGCAGAGGGTGCGTGGTTAAGTGCGCTCTCGCTTGCTATGATGATGGTAGTTATTCCTTTACTTATCGCAGGATTTGTGAACACGAATAGAAGATTTGAAACGGCGATCAATCTGTTGATTGATGGTGGCTTTATATTGTCATTATTGGGAATAGTAGAATCAGTTACAAAGATAAATTTATTTCAGTTATTTTCAAATGCGAATGATTTGACATTTTTTCATGAAGTTAGATATGGGTTCTTAAGAATAATGGGAACTTTTGGACAACCAATTTCTTATGGATTATATCAGGTTTTTATTATTTCATTGATTATTTACAGGCTGAAAAATTATACGCAGTATTCACAAAAGCATACGTTTCTTAAAGTAGCATATTTACTTAGCATTATCAATATCCTACTAACGGTTTCAAGAATTCCCATTATAGCCTGCATACTTTTACATATCTTACTTTTATATAAAAAGTCAAAAAAAGAGTTTATAAATTATGTGGTTGCCATTTCTATATTACTTTTGTTATTGATAATATTAAACGATGCAGTAGGAATGAAAATTCCGTTGATAAGTGATCTATTATCTTCAATTGGAACTGTCACATTTGATAATGAAATCAATTCAGGCGGTGTAGGAGATAGATTTGTTCTTTGGCAGTGGGTGGCACTTTCTGTAGGAAATAAGTGGTTACTTGGAAAAGGAGTATCTACAGAATTTGCGTATAAAGTGTATGAATGGCAAACAAAGACATCAATTGAAAATCAGTATTTGAATGTATTCTTTCATACGGGAGTAGTTGGAGTTCTTCTTTTATTATTTAGTTATGTTGCTGTATTAGTATATGCAAAAAGGAAGAATTCAAGCTGCTCAGAAAGTTGCTCATTTAATACAATTTTTTTCTCAATGATGTTAATTTACTTCGTTTGTGAATTGGGTGTCCAAGAAACAGATTTAGCCAGAATGTATTGTATATGGATTTCACTTCTTATTTCTTATAATAGAATTGATCAAAATAATAGAATGGAGAAAGATTTATGATAAAGATAGGATTGCTTGGATTTGATTTCAAAGCTCCCAATAAAGGGTGCGAAGCACTTTCATATGCTTTTATCGAAATGCTAAGTGACATTTCGAATGAAAGCATGGAAATTCATGTGTTTTCTTATGGAGAATTAGGTGATATTCCCAGACAATATCCCAAATTCAGTTTTGTATGGCACAGGCTAAATATGAAAAATCCTGGTTTTTTAATTAAAATGAAACAAATATTTGATGATTGCGAATGTGTATTTGACATTACTTATGGAGATGGCTTTTCTGATATTTACGGGAAGGTTTGGAATGCCAATACAGATCTTGCAAAACAAATTGCAATTATGTCAAAGGCATCATTAGTTCTGATGCCACAGACATACGGGCCGTTTTATACGAGCGTGTTAAAAAAATGGGCGATTCATCTTGTAAAAAAAGCAGATTTGGCTTTTTCGAGAGATACACAATCTGCACAAGAAATGCACGAATTAGGAGTAGGAAATCTTGTGGTGGCAACAGACTTGGCTTTTGCACTGCCATATTATAAAGAAAAATACGACTTAAATTCAAGCAAAAGAAAGGTGGGAATCAATGTTTCTTCATTACTTTGGGACGGCGGACATAATATTAAGTTGAAAGTAAATTATAGAGAGTACTGTCGTCAAATCATAAAGAAATATAGTGAGGATGATAAAACGGAGATACATATTATTCCGCACGTTATTGATGAAGATAATTACGATTCGTTAGAAAATGACAGCAGAGTATGCAAATTGTTAAAAAAAGAATTTCCATGTGCAGTTTTAGCACCGGATTTTAAAAATCCAATTGAGGCAAAAAGCTATATCAGTAATATGGATGTTTTTATCGGTGCAAGAATGCATTCGACAATTGGAGCAATTTCCGCAGGTGTTGCTACAATACCATTTTCATATAGTAAGAAATTTGAAGGTTTGTTTGGAAATTTAAATTATCCATTTGTAATATCTGCAACGAGAATTGATACTGATGAGGCCGTTCAACAAACAGTACGTTATATAAATGATAAGGATGTTCTGAGTAAAGCGTATTGGCGAATGATGCCTGAAATTAATGAAAAGTTGGAAAATGTGAAAAAACAAATAAAAGGCATAATGATACATTAAGGGAGAACAGAAAATAGATGGATGCAGGTGATTATAAGAAGGCAAGTACATGTTACTTAATAGGTAATGTGTTTAACAAGGGCATTGTTTTTTTGACAGTACCGATTTTTACAAGAATTTTATCAACGTCTGATTATGGCGTTGTTACGACTTATAATTCATGGATAGGAATTATGACCATGCTGTTAGGATTTGCATTGCATATGGCGATAAGATCCTCGTTTATTGATTACCGTGAAAAAGTGGATGAATATCTGACATCGACTTTATTATTCACTGTTGCTTTTTCTGTAAGTATGACAGTGATTGTTTGCTCTGTGTCAGTTCTGTTAAATTTATCTATTCCTTTTATACTCATTCTTCTATGTATGCTTCAGTCAATGTCTGCAGCTATAATTGAAGATTATAGTTATTACTTGATGATGAAGTTTAACTATAAATTTAGAACAATGTTAATGATTGTTCCGAATTTGCTGTCAGTGGTATTATCAGTACTGGCGATGTTATACGTTTTTAATACAAATCGCTATTTGGGACGAGTAATTCCAACGGCTATTGTAACTTTGCTTTTTGGTATATTACTTGTTTCTTTTAGCATTAGAAGAAGTGGATTTGTTTTCAACATCGAATTTCTAAAGCACGGCCTCAAAATATCCACTCCGTTGATTCTGCATGGTATTGCTTTGAACATTTTATCCCAGTCGGATCGAACAATGATCACCTGGTTGGCAGACGCGTCACAAACGGGGATTTATAGTTTGATTTACAATTTTAGCATGATTGCAACTGTTATTACAACGTCTTTAGATGGCGTTTGGGTACCGTGGTTTACGAAACAAATGAATAATAAAGGGTACAAGGAGATTAATAAAGTTGCAGTAGATTACGTTAATTTGATGACTTACGCAATGTGTTGCCTGATTATGGTAGCACCTGAGGTAGTGAAGATTCTTGCAAGTGAGCCTTATTGGGAAGGTATAGTGATTATTCCTCCTGTTGTCCTATCAAATTACATTATTTTCGTATATACGATGTACGTAAATGTAGAACATTATTACAAGAAAACAGTTCGTATATCTTTGTATACGGCAGTTGCGGCTGTGATAAATTTAGTATTGAACTATATATTAATTCCTTATTTTGGATATGTAGCTGCTGCGTATACAACGATTGTGTCGTATGTTGTTGCACTGATTTTACATGCAACTTATGCTAAAAAATTGAGACCTGAGATATATCCGATTAAAACTTTCTTTGTCGCTTTAATGCATATTAGTTTATTTACGGTTGCTTTTTATGTCTTAATGGAACAGGCAGTTATGCGGTGGGTACTTATGATTGTATATTTCTTCGCCATGTTATTTAAGGAAAGAAATAGAATTGTGGAATTCTTTCCACATTTAAAAAGAAAAAGATAAGATGAAGGAAAGGGTCGGTCTATGAAGGAGAGAAAGCTAAAAAGGAAAGAGAAGTTCTATTCTGAATATTGCTCTGGATGTGGCTTGTGTAAAGCGGTTAAAGATGTTCAATATGTGGATTATAATGGTTTTTCTTATCCCATGTCCATGACTAAGGATCAAGTTGAACTGTGCGAAAAAATATGCCCGGTAAATGGTATTAATTATAACAAGCGCCAGGATAAAGAGTTATGGGGACCCAATTATGGAATTTATAAAGGCTGGTCCCTAGACGATAAAATAAGATATGAAGCTGCCTCGGGCGGAGTTATTACCGCAATGGCTTGTTTCCTTGTTGAAACAGGAAAATGCGATGCTGTAATTCAAATTGGTCCATCACCGGATGATCCTTGCGAGTTAAGACTTTATGCCAATGAAAAGAGAGAACAGATTATTTCATGTGCGTCTTCTCGCTATATAACTGGAATTACATATGACACTATTTTGAATATTATCGACTATGATAAGGAATATGTGGTGATAGGGAAACCATGTGATATAGAAGCTATTATCAATTATACAAAGATTGATGAGAAACTGAAAAAATGCATTAAGTATACGATGACATTTTTCTGCGCGGGAGCACCAAGCAAAAATGCAACATTAAAATTGGCAGAAAATCTAGGAGTACAGGCAGATCAGATAGATAGTGTCCGCTATAGAGGAAATGGGTGGCCTGGTAAAGCTACGATAACGCTTAAGGATAAATCAGAAAGACACATGGAATACATTGATTCATGGAATCGAATATTAGGACGTAATATAAGAAAAATGTGCAAGTTTTGTGTGAATGGCGTGGGAATGTATGCGGATATATCTTGTGGTGATTTGTGGAATTTAGATAAAAATCAAAAACCGGAATTTACAGAGGGAAAAGGGCAAAATATAATCTTTGCAAGAAGTAAAGCGGGAAGAGATTTGTTAATAGAAGCAAGTAATAAAGGATATCTATATTTGGAAAATTATACAAAAATGAATGACTTAAAATACATCCAGCCAAACCATTATAATATGCAGACAACAATGAGTGGAAAAATAGTTGGGATGAAAATAGTGGGTTGCAATCTGATTCCACAATATAATATTAAAAAATTATTTGAAGCATCTAAAGAAATATCGAAAGTTAAATTGATGCGGACAGCGATGGGGACAATAAAAAGAAAAATTAAAGGCTCGATTTGACTACTGCTTTTATACTTTTTATAAATGTCTCGAATTGATTTTTTTCGAATAATAGATGGAGATGAAGGTAACTTCGCTGTTAAATGATACCAAATAAATGATTTGCTGTTGGAGGAAATAATTTTGAATATTGCAAAGAAGAGAAAGGAATATCGACTGATAAATATTTTATTTAAAACGATTTACAAGAAGAAGTCTGCTAAATGGAGAGGAGATTATCTTCGAGAAAAACATATTTTTCACCATATAGGAGAGAACGTTCATTTGTGGGGGGTGTCCCATCCGATCCATACCTGATATCTTTCGGAAATAATGTTATAATTGCTGTTTCGGTAGAGTTTGTAACCCATGATATTTTTTATCATGCACTTAATCAAACCTATAGTGAATTGGGAAAATTCTATCCGCACTTTGATACAATTACTATTGAGGATAATGTATGTATTGGTGGTTTCTCGAAAATTATGCCCGGGGTAGTGATTGGTGAAGGTGCAATTGTAGCCGGAGGTAGTGTGGTTACTAAGGATGTCCCAAAAGGCGCCATCGTTGGAGGAAACCCAGCTAAAGTAATAGGATGGACAGAGGAATTGGCAAAAAGGCGGATTGCAGAGAACCGAATAAATTATACGGTTTCAAATGATGTGGAAGAAGTTGAAAAGTATTATTGGGAAATTCTTTCACGCAAGAACAATTTGTGAATGTAGCCCTAGTAGGTAGGATTGACTGACAGAAAAATTACTACAATCGTTGATAGAGCGTAGCAATTTAAATTAATTTGGATTGCTTCGGAGGAGAAAGAATGATGAAAGGCATTATTTTAGCAGGAGGTTCAGCATAAAATATTGAAGGAAGATTAGATAGTTCGAATATTGGCCCTGTGATCATATTCATATACATGCTTCTGTTAGAAAAGAACAAAAGGAATGGAAATCCGCTATATCAAAGTCTAGTATAGTGGAGCATTTTTTACGAATTCAGCATTTTGGATATCTCAGAGAAATCTATGAACAGATCATCGTATATGTTTACTTTGACTACGGAATCAAATGTCATTTGATGCATTTCCGGGAGATACGATTTCCATTATGAAATCAGGGGCACCATTACAGCGCTTGCCATCCAGCTTGATTTTATCACAGACTATCATCAGATTGGGTCGGACATATTGTAGGATATTCCGTTGAATAAATTGTGCAGACAATGCAATGATTTAAATTGTATTTTACATGGCAATCCGCTATACTAGTATTTAGTATAGCGGATTATTTTTTTGAGGCTTTTATGGTAAATACTTTGAAGTTACCTGTTGGAATTGAAAATTTTGAGAAAATTCGTAAACTGGGTTTCTATTATATTGACAAGACAAGGCTTATTGAGCAGCTCTTACGGGGATGGGGAAGATTACTCTTTTTACCCGCCATCGCCGTTTTGGTAAGACTCTCAATATGAGCATGCTAAAAAGCTTTTTTGAGATAGGCACAGATTAAGAATAAGCGCTATAATGAGGCTCTGCGGGATGAGGGCCGGTGTGATATTTTAGCCTATGGCATTGCTTATTGCAGGAAGCGGTGTAGGGTGGTTGGAGAGAAGCTATAGACACAGAGAAGGACTATTATGTTACACATGCATGTGCCTGACACCATTAAAGCAAATCATTCACTACAGATTGGTGAAATGCTTAATAAATAGGCAGAGATATATGAAGCAATTGGGATAGAGTTACAGTAAAGTTTTTAGTTAGATTATAGTTATCAAAGAAAGGGAGAGTAGTTATGGATAAAGTTATTGAAAAAAATGGGAATATACGAGATGTTTACGGTATTGGGTGCGGGAATTATTTCGGTTATTATTTGGTCTTTTGCATCAGGAAGTAAATATATAAATGCCCTTTTATATAGGAATAATGAGAGCAATGTAAATTGGGTTATTTTCTATATTATTTGTTATATTGTCGGATTGATTTTACAAGAAGTAAGCAGTTTTTTAGATGATAAAGCGATGAAATTTAGAATAAACGCCAGAAAATGTTTTTTGAATGATAATAATAGTGTAATTAAAAATGATGAGGAGCTAATACTATACAGAAAATTGGCAAAAAAGAAATTACATAAATCAATATTATCTGAAAAAGATAATGAGTTATTTCATTTTAGAGCTAAAACATATTTAGAACGTCATTCAGACAATTCTAAGATAAGCAGAATTAATTCTATATATGGAATGAGTAGAAGCTTGGCACTTTCAAGTTTAGTAGCTATTTTATTTACTGTAGTGTCGTATTTTTTAAATGATAAAACATTTTATGTATTTGGGACGAAAAGTATATGTCCGGTTTTAATGATTATCATAGAATTATTTGTTTTTGCACTTTTTTGCTATAGAACAAAAAGGTATGCTAAATATAAAGTAAGGGTTATAATGAGATATTATTGGGATGAGATGAAATGTAATAAATAATTTGATAGTGAAATCAAAGAGGAATGCATCACATTGTGCCTGACCCCATTAAATTTGCAAAGGTTATGGATGGCCAAGTAATCGAATTTGAAGAATAAATAATTTATCACGCAGGATTTTGATACGATTTAATGAATTATTTGAGGGAAGATAACAATAACGATGGCGAAATTTAATTATAGAAATGCTTTAGATAAAAGAAATCAATATCCCTTATTAGGAGGAATGAATAAATATAAGATTAATGGAAAAGTATATTCTGGAGATATGTGGATAAATACTATTCTCGAGGAAAAACCTGATACAGTGATATTGGTTGTTCCTAAAAATATAATGCTTTTACAAGCTTATAAGAAAATGAGAGAAGAATTGTTCAGTATATATTATGTAAAAGATGAAATTACAATGCTTCAGCTAAAGCTTGAAAAAGCAAAGAACAGAATGGCACATATCATTGAGGAAGGGGGTATTTGATTAATGATAATTACAAAACCAAAACTATCTCTTGAGGGACAAATCGAGCACTTGAAGAAAAAAGGGGTACTTTTTAACATAATGAATGAAGAGTCAGCTAAGGAATATCTTACTCAGCATAATAATTATTTTAAACTGACAGCATATAGAAAAAATTATGATAAGCATCCTGATGGAGAAAACAAGGGAAAATACATAAACCTAGAGTTTGCATATCTGGTGGATTTGGCTGTGATAGATATGAGACTGCGATATCGGATTGTGCATATGGCTCTAGATATTGAACATCACACAAAGCTACAACTTCTGCGTATGATGGATAAGTTTAATGAGGATGGATATCAGATAGTTCAGGATTATATGGATTCTTTGAGTGAAGTACAGAGAAAAAATTGCGATAGTGAGATTAACCGAAATAAAGGAAATATATATTGCGGTGACATTGTAGATAAATACGATGGCGCTTATCCAATATGGGCTTTTATTGAAATAATTCCTTTTGGAAGATTGGTTGCTTTTTATGGCTTTTGTGCGGATAGGTTTGCAGATAAGGAGATGAAGAATAATTTTTACAGGCTTTTGACTTGTAAGGAGATTCGAAATGCCTCTGCTCATAGCAATTGTATCCTAAATGACCTTAAAGCTAGGACGGCTGCTCACAAAACGAATACCGCTGTCACAAATGAGCTTATGATGATTAATGATATGAATAGCAATTTTAGAAGAAATCGAATGAGTAATGCTAGAATTCAGCAATTAGTGACATTGTTTTATATGCACAGGACTATGGTTGAAAGCGATGGTATTAAAAAGTCTGAAAGCGAAGAAATTCAGAAGGTAATGAAAAGAATTGATAGGAATTATGACTATTATAGTACAAATCCTATGATTAAAGGTACTTTTGATTTTTTGAAAATGGTGGTTGACAATTGGTTTAAGACCGTGTAAAATGTATATCACATAGAAAAAGTTTATCTTTTGCAGAGCGGCATTGTGAAAACGATGTTAGCTCTGTTTTTTGTTTATGATTCCTTTTCTTGTATTTTACATGGCAATCCGCTATACTAGTATTAAGTATAGCGGATTATTTTTTGGAGGCTTTTATGGCAAGTACTTTGAAGTTACCGGTTGGAATTGAAAATTTTGAGGAAATTAGAAAACTGGGTTTCTATTATATTGACAAGACAAGGCTTATTGAGCAGCTCTTACAGGGATGGGGGAAGGTTACTCTTTTTACCCGCCCTCGCCGTTTTGGTAAGACTCTCAATATGAGCATGCTAAAAAGCTTCTTTGAGATAGGCACAGATAAGACCTTGTTTGATGGCTTATATATTTCAGGCAATAAAGAGCTTTGTGATGAGCATATGGGGAAGTATCCTGTTATATTTCTTTCATTCAAGGGTGTGGATGGTTTAGACTTTACTACGGCAAGACGTA
>OLWA01000893.1_pt1 | contig 34218 bp, 32 predicted proteins | sample 1673251 | NCBI WGS metagenome assembly OLWA01 (sample SAMEA3178937, study PRJEB25190) | human gut metagenome | biome: human gut; feature: human-associated habitat; material: faeces | place: Austria | collected 2013 | reverse complement strand
CCATATAAACCCTCCAGTTAGATAGGTTAGCATATATAAAAATGCTTTGCAAATGGCTAATTTTGACTTTTCAGGCATAAAAAAAGATGAAATTTTAAATTTCATCTTAAGACTTAATTTTCACTTTTCAATTGTTTTTTTATATGAATACTTATGTATTAAGCAAATTTAACTTTTTTTATAATTTTTTTGTTATTTTGCATAATTTATATCTATTGTTCCTATACCTCCATCAACAAAAACAAAAACATTTCCATTTCCTAATACTTGACCATCGCTAACTTCATTGCCATTTATCTTAGCAATACCAAGACCTTTATCAACTTCTATTTTATAATCTTTTCCAATTAAGTTTAAGTTTAAATTTCCAACACCAGTATCTATTTTACCAACTGTTTTTATTAAAGATGTAATATTAACTTCGCCTAAGCCGGTATCCAAATCTAAATTACTAAAATCACTATTATTGATAGTTACTTTGCCTACTCCTGTTTCTATTTTGGCATAGTTTGCTTTAATTTCATTAATTAAAACATCACCAACTCCAAAACTTAGTTCTAAATTATTTGTATTAAGAGAATCAATATTAACTTTTCCTACCCCTGTTTCTAAATCAATTTCATTTAAAAACATGTTATTAGGAATATATATTGTTACAGTTTTAATATCTTTTGTTTTAAAAAAACTAGATTTACTTTCTTTTATAACAAGTTCATTTCCTTTACTTTTACAAGATACATTTTCACTATTGGTTTCTACTGAAAACTTATCACCTGTTTTAATTATTAAACTACTGTTTTTAATATCAATATCTAATTCATTAAAACTTGGAGCATAATTACATACTTTATTTTGATTCAAATTATCATTATCATTTTTCTTGTTAGAAAATAAAAGTTCTGTTAAACCATAAAATCCTACGGCAACTGTATAAATAATCAAAAATGTTAAAAAACATCCAAACCCTATTGCTAAATATTTTATTATTTTGTTCGTTGTTATCACTTAATGTCAACTCCTCCAAACATACAAAAAGCATTAATGTAAATAGTTTTTGACTTATCATTAGTTTCTGTTTTCTTTTTATTTTCTACTCCTCCAAATAAGGATGTTGATTTAATTAGTACTTTTGTATCTTCTTTTACATATATATCAATACCTCCAAAAACAGAACATGTATTAATAACAACTTCTTTATCCAATTTTGCATTTTTTAAATCACATTTAACTCCACCGAAAACTGCATTTAAATCTAAACTATTAACCTTTTCATTATCATAATTTAAATCTTTACTAGAAAAAATTGCATTTATTTCTTTATCATCTTTTTTGCTTTTATTTAATTCTCCTATTTTTTTACTTAAATCACGATTTAATGTTTCTTTAAAAATGAATGATAATCCTATTATAATTAAAATAATTGGTAATAATAATTTCCATAGTATATCAAAATTTAAAATATCTTGACAACATAATAATAAAATTACACCAACAGCAATTCCAACTGTATCTCCTGTTTTATCATTGTCCGTAAATAGTCCAATAAAACATGGAACAATTATAAAAAGTGTCCACCATCCATTAAAAAACAAATCAATATTTGTTACCTTAAATGAATTAAGGCCAACGATAATTCCTACTGCGATAAAAACAAGTCCCCATAGTAAGCTTCCAAATTTTTTCATAAAATATTCCCTCTTTCTTTATTTTTATAATTATATAATACCACAAAAAAATAGATTTTCATCTATTTTTATGCATTTTTATTACTTGCAACAAGTTTAATTGTCACTTTATGTTCTTTATTATTCCTTAAATAAGTTAAAGTAACTGTATCCCCAACATTATGTTTATATAATTCATACTTGAAGTAAGAAGTGTTTTTAATAGCTACATCATCAATTTTAGTAATAATATCTCCTTCTTTTAAACCTGCTTTTGAAGCTGATGAATTTTCTTCAACTGCTACAACATAAACACCATCTTTTTTTAATATAGTACTACTTGCATCATACATACTTATACCTAAATATGGTCTTATTATTGCTTCTTTATTGATAAATTTATTAGCGTATTCTATTGCAGTTTCAATTGGAATAGCAAATCCCATACCTTCAACTGTTGTATTTGATATTTTCATATTTGTAATTCCAATTACTTCACCATTTACATTACATAAAGGTCCTCCACTGTTACCTGAATTAATCGGAGCATCAGTTTGTAAAACATTCATTACAAAAGATGATGAAGCGCTTGATACTTCAACTTTTCTATTTTTTCCTGAAATAATACCTCTTGTTACAGTCCAAGAATATGCACTCGCATCAAGGGGAGCTCCTACAGTAAATGTCGTATCTCCTACTCTTAAGCTTTCACTACTTCCAAGTGTTGCAACAGATATAACTTTACTACTATCAACACTTAAAACAGCAATATCTGAATAAGTATCATTTCCTACTAAAGTAGCTTTAACTCTTTCATTATTTGTAAATATTACATTATATTCTGTTCCTGATTCCACCACATGACTATTTGTTAAAATATAACTTGTTTTATCATCTTTTTTAAATACAAAACCAGTTCCTGTTGATATTAATTTACCATTTTTATAGTTTTCTACAACAACAACAGAATCAACTACTTTTTCAACACTATCGGCAATGCCTGTTTCTGTTATATTAACATTCTTAACAAATTCTAATTTTCCACTTGTACCTGCCTTATTTATATAAAATAAATAAAACATTGAAAGAACAATAGCAGTTGTTATTAATGCTGTAACTACAATAATAATAATAATTGTTTTATTACTATTTTTATTTATTACATCTTTTTTTGTTTCTTTAAAAACTTCTTTTTCTAAAGGTTTGTTTTCCTCTATTTTTAATTTTTCTTTAATTTCATTTTCATTATTTTCTTTCTTTTTTCTTGTTACTTTTTTTATTTCTTTTTCGTCTTTATTATCCAAAGTAATCACCCTTCCTACATTAATAATTTTAACATTTATACCAAAAAAATACAATAAAGATTATGTAGTAATTATGTGAAATATTTGTAAATTTACTTTTTATAGGTAATACGCTATCTCCAAGTTTACACCTTAAAAATATAATATAAATAGAAAGGAGTGTTTTTATGTATTATCCTGGATATCCTTACTATAGTAATGATAACGGATCTAACTGGAGTTGGATTTGGATTATTATAATTATTATATTCTTTATCTTCTTCTTTAACTACGGAGGAAATAATAATAATTGTTGTTGTAACAAAAATAAATGTAATTAAATGTCAAAAAAGTATTTTTTGTAAATACTTTTTTTATTTTATTAATAAAATTATATAGAAGCGAGTTGATAAAATGTTTAGTATTAAAAATAAATATAATAAAATATTACTTATTAGTGTTGTTATTTTAACTATATTTGGAATTATCATGATATATTCAGCATCACATATTTGGGCTTTATATAAATTTAATAATGCTTTAAAATATGCTATTTTTCAACTTCTTTTTGCAGGACTAGGATTTATTTTAATGAAAATAATTAGCAAAATTGATTATAAAATATATTATGAAAAAGCTAACTTAATAATATTAATTTGTTTAATCTTATTAATACTTGTTTTAATTCCAGGACTTGGTGTTGTAAGAAATGGATCAAGAAGTTGGTTTAGTATTTTTTCATTTAGTATTCAACCTAGTGAAATAGCTAAATTAGGATTAATTATTTTTATTTCTAAATATTTATCAAAAGTTAAAAAAATAAATTTCAAAGAAATATTACCTGTTTTAATTGTGGTAGGATTATTCTTTGGACTTATTATGTTACAACCAGATTTTGGAACTGGTATGGTTTTAGTAATGAGTATTGTTGCTTTACTTTTTATTTCAGGTTTAAATATGAAATTCTTTTATATTTTAGGTTTTGTAGGAATAATAGGAATAACTGCTTTAATTGTTATTGCACCATATCGTATGGCTAGAATAACATCTTTTATAGACCCATGGAAAGATCCTTTAGGAAGTGGCTTTCAAATAATTCAAAGTTTATATGCCATAGGTCCAGGAGGACTTTTTGGAACAGGTTTTTTAAATTCCAGACAAAAAAGTTTTTACTTGCCAGAACCTCAAACTGATTTTATTTTTTCAATAATTTGCGAAGAATTTGGTGTTATCGGAGCATTATTTGTTATTATTTTATTTATTATTATTTGTTATACATCAATAAAAATAGCATTACAAAAAACAGACCTTTTTGGAAAATATTTAATATTTGGTATAATTTTTCAAATAATATTTCAAGCAATGCTTAACCTATCTGTTGTAATAGGTCTTATTCCTGTTACTGGAGTAACCCTTCCTTTTTTAAGTTATGGAGGAAGTAGTTTAGTTATAACAATGAGTATGATAGGAATTATCTTAAATATAAGTAAAAAAGATTAACTCAATAACTTTCCCATACTTGTCCTCTTTTTCTAAGTATATTTTTACTTTATCACTTTTTAATATTTCTCTTTTTGTATTTCTGTTAGTGCAAGTACATAATTTGTTGTTCTACTTACCTTCATATTTGATTTATCTTCTTTTGTTCCTGTTTTATATATATCTATTTTTTGATATGTATTTTTTACTTCCTTCCTATTTTTAACTTTATAAATTTTAACAAACTTTTTAAAGGTATTTTTATTATATGCAATAAAATTAGTTTAATTATTTATAATTATTATCATAAATTTATATGAAAGAGGGTTTCTTATGAATATAAAATTAGGATTTATTTTATCTTTTATCGCAGGACTTTCTACTTTAATTGGAAGTGTTTTTATTTTTTTTAACAATAAGAAAAAAGATAATATAATAATATCTTCTTTAGCATTTGCAAGTGGTGTTATGAGTTTTGTATCATTTTTTGATTTAATTCCTGAAGCTTTTAATATACTTAACAAATCTTATAATAATATATTTTCTTTAATAAACATTTTATTATTTATTATTATAGGTATTGTTTTATCTATTTTAATTGATAAATTATTACCTGATAAAACTTATAATAAAAAAGATAAACTTTATCATGTTGGTTTGTTTTCTATGATAGCTATAATTATTCACAACATTCCTGAAGGTATAGCTACATTTTTAACAACTACATCTAATTTAAATCTAGGTTTAAAATTAACTATTGCTATTGCTCTTCATAATATACCCGAAGGTATTAGTATTTCTCTTCCTATTTATTATTCTTTAAATAATAAGAAAAAAGCCTTTTTATATACTTTTATTTCTTCTATATCAGAACCTTTCGGAGCATTCCTTTGTTTTATCTTTATTGGTCCTTATGTAAATATATTATTTTTAGGGTTTTTATTTTCTTTAATTTCTGGCATTATGTTATATATATCTATATATGAATTATTAAAAGAATCATTAAGTTATAATAAAAAATACTTAACAATTATTTTTTACTCAATTGGAAGTATTTTTACTATTTTAAACAGTATATTCTTTTAATGCTTTTATATAAACATCTTTTACTTTTGAAGCAAAACAAGAAAGAGAATAATTATTAGAACTAATTTTAGCATTATTTTCCAAATTTTCTAATAATCTTTTATCCTCAATTAATTTTAAGATTAATTGAGTAAGTTCACTTTTATTTTTAAATATATAACCATTATAACCATTAATAACAACATCTATAAAACTTTCATCATTTATACATAAAACAGGTTTCGAAGATGAAAATGCTTCCATTAAGGTTAAACCTTGTGTTTCATAATGTGATGCCGTTAGTAAAACGTTTGATATATTATAAAAAATAGGAATATCTTGATAATCTACTTTACCTGTAAAAATACAATTATCAAAAATATTTAACTTTTTAGCTAATTCTTTTAATTCTTTTTCCAAAGGACCTGTTCCTATGATTAAAAGTTTAGCATTTTTATGTTTTTTTACTACATTAACATAACTTTCTATTAAAAAATCAACATTTTTTTCTTTTCCTAATCTACTTACAGATAATGAAATAAAATCATCATCTTTAATATTATATTTCTTTTTAATTTCTTTTATTTTAGATTTTTTAATATTATCTATATTAAATTTATCTATATCAATACCACTTGGAATAATACTTATGTTATGTTTTACTTTATAGTTTTTTATTATATTATTTTTTGTTTTTAAACTTGGTACGATAACTTCTTTTATTGTTTTTGAAAAATATACTTTCATATATGATTTTAAAATACTTTTTGTTACCTTAGAAGTAAAATGATCTAGCATTGTATCAAGATTTTGTTCATATAAAGAATGATAAGTATGAACCATTGGTATATCAAATTTTTTAGCCATTGACTTAGCAAAAAGTCCTATCCCAAATTCAGTATTAGAATGAATTAAATCTAAATGTAAATCCTTAATCATTTTAACAGCTTTTACAGGATATGTTATTCTTACTTTATAATCATATATATTAATTGGTAACCCTGGTATTCTAATAACATCATCTTTTTTTATATATTTATTATTTTTAGGAATACTGTTAACTGTAATTATAAATACTTTACAGTTTTCGTATTTTTCTAATGCTTTTTTTAAATTTTCAACTGCGATTACTACCCCACTTATTGATGGATAATAAATATCTGTAAAAATTCCTATCCTAAGTTTTTTATTATCTTTCATAATTTTTTCCTTTCATATATATTATAGTATATAATAAATATTAAAAAAAGATTAAAATTATAAAATTTCAATCTCATCGATAAGTTCAAATTGTTTTGTTAAAACTTCACGCACTTTAGACTTCATCATTTTTATACTTTTTTCTAAAGCTTCTTTTCGCATATCTAATTTTTGTGTTTCTATTAAAGCATCATTTATTATTTTATTAGCATTGTTTCTTGCCTCATTTATTATTAATTCTGCTTCTTTTTTTGCATTTTCTTTTAGTTCTCTTCTTATTTGTTCTTCTTTTTCGTAATTATAATTATATGACATGTTATGTGATTTTTCTAATTCTTTTTTTAATCTATCAATTTCTATTTGTTGATCTTTAATTGTAGATATATTCTGTTCTATTTTTCTAATTGCATAATCTAATATTTCCTTTATTTCTTCTTTATCATAAGAATATGTTTCATTCACAAAACATCACCACCTAATTACTTTTTATCTTACCATTCGTATTCGTTATTCTCTTTATTTTCTTCTTCTTTTTTAACTTTTGGTTTTTCCCCTTCAGTCATTTTTCCTTCAACTGAAACATTATTTGGAGTACACAAAAATATTCCATTACCAAGTTTTTGTAATGTTCCACTTATTGCATAAAGTGTTCCACTTAAAAAATCTATTATTCTTTTAGCTTGTTCAGGAGTTACTCTTTTTAAGTTTACTACTACTGTATTTCTTGCTTTTAAATAATCAGCGATTTGTTGTGATTCAGAAAATGCGCGTGGTTCAAGTAGAATCATTTTATTACCATTTCCTGTTGTTTCTTTAAATCCATCCTTTGTTACACCATAATATTCATCATCTTTTGTATCTTCTCCAAAATCACTACCCATAAATTTTTTAAATTTATCAAAAGCCATATAAATCCCTCCGTATTTTTAATTTATAACTATATTTTAACACAACAATATTTATTTTTAAATAGTTTTATTTAATTTATTTTAATTATAACGTAAAAAAGTACAAAATTTGTACCTTTATTTTACTATTTTATTCTTCCACTACTTCAGCAGTTTCATCAATTACTTCTTTTTTAGAATAAAAATCTCTTACTTGTTTTTCAAGCTCATCTCTTAGTTTAGGATTTGCTTTCAAATACATTTTTACATTTTCTTTACCTTGTCCTATTTTTTCACCCTTATAAGCATACCATGCACCACTTTTATCTAAGATATTAGCATTAGCCGCTAAATCTATTATTTCACTTTCTTTTGATATTCCTTGACCGTACATTATTTCAACAGTAGCAGTTTTAAATGGTGGAGCAACTTTATTTTTAACAACTTTAATAACTGTTTTATTACCTACAATTGCATCACCATTTTTAATTGATTCTGCTCTTCTTACATCAAGTCTTATTGTAGAATAAAATTTTAATGCTCTTCCTCCAGGAGTTGTTTCGGGATTTCCAAACATTACTCCAACTTTTTCTCTTAATTGATTAATAAAAATTGCTGTTGTTTTCGTTTTATTTATTGTTCCTGAAAGTTTTCTTAAAGCTTGAGACATAAGTCTTGCTTGAAGTCCTACATGAGAATCCCCCATATCTCCATCAATTTCTGCTTGAGGTACTAATGCTGCAACTGAATCTATAACAACAATATTAACTGCTTCACTTCTAACTAAAGCTTCACATATTTCAAGCGCTTGTTCTCCTGTATCTGGTTGAGATAATAAAAGTTCATTAATATCAACCCCTAATTTTTTAGCATAAATAGGATCAAGTGCATGTTCTGCATCAATAAATGCTGCTCTTCCACCTTGTTTTTGTACTTCTGCAATTGCATGCAATGCTACAGTTGTTTTACCACTTGATTCTGGTCCAAATATTTCAATTATTCTTCCTTTTGGATACCCCATAACACCAAGTGCTAAATCAAGAGCTAAGCTACCACTTGAAGTTGTTTCAACTTCCATATGAGGATTTTCTCCTAATTTCATTATTGAACCTTTTCCAAATTGCTTTTCTATTTCTTGTAAAACCGCCTCTAAATTCTTATCTTTTTCTTTCGTTACTTGTTTTGCCATAACATTTCCTCCATTCATAAATCCATTATAAAATATAAAATTTAAAATGTCAATACCTTTTTCAAACATTTGTTTGTTGACTATTTTTTGTTTCAATTTTGACTTTTCGCCTTAAGATCAAAATTAAAAATTCAAGCTGTTTTAAGCCTGAATTTTCAAAATTACTTTTCTTCAAATTCTTGAAAAATTATTTTTTTATTTAAATTATAATACTCAAACATTGAAACAACAGACATAATTGTTCCAAAATATAAGAAGAAATCACTTACTCTATAACCCCATATTTGGAATGGTAAGTTATAAAAAAATGTAAGAATAACACCTACCATCAAAGTAGCTGTTTTAATCTTTCCTGATAATTTAGCTGCTTGAACTTTTCCGTTATTAGCACAAATCATTCTAATTGCATCAACAATAATATCTCTTACAATAATAACAACAGGAACAACGGCACTTATAAATCCTTGACAAGCAAAAATAATTAAAACAGAATTTACTAAAACCTTATCTGCGATAGCATCAACCAATTTTCCAAAATTAGTTACTTCATTATTCTTTCTTGCAAGCTTTCCATCATAATAATCTGTAATACTTGCTATTATAAATAATACACCACTTATTAAATATCTTAAATCTATTAAAATATTTTTAAATAAAAACTGTGGAAAAGTTATTCCTACCCTATAAAAAGGAAAAATTAATAAGATTATTATAATAAGTGATAATATAAGTCTTACAAAAGTAAGTTTTGTAGGTACATTAAATTTTATTTTTTTCATATTCTTACTCCTATCCAATGATAAACTTTTTAAGTACAAAAAGTATAAATAATAAAATTATTATAAAAACTACTATTATTAATATAATGTTATATTTTTTATTAAAATCTACCATTTCTTTTGTATATGGTGATTTTATTTTTTTAACAACTTTTTCTTTATTTGTCTTTTCTAATCTTTCTTTTATATCATTAATACTTATTTTAGAAGTTTTTTCAAATAAATAATCATTATATTCATCCATTATTTTTTCTGTATCAAGTCCTAAATACTTAGAATAACTTTCAATTGTGTCTTTTATTTCCAAAATATCTTTAAACACTTTAGCATTTCCCTCTTCTAAGTTTTCAAGTAATACTTCTTTTATTCCTAAATCTTTAGAAACCTCTTCTAAAGTAATTCCTATTTCTTCTCGTTTTTCTTTAAACGATTCTCCAATATCTTTCAAAATAACACCTCTATTTATTTTAATAATAACATTTAATAAGCCATGTTCTGTACCTTAAAGGTGGCAAACATTTATCTATCTTTCGATCTCTAAATCAGTTTTTATTCCTTATTAGAGTTCCCCTACCATAATTTGGGTTTCTCGCTTGTGGGGTTTACTTCGTTCCACTTTTATTATTTCTAATAAATTCGTCACTATAGCACTTTATAAAAAAGACACCATATCAAAAGACTTAGGTTTCTTTTTAAGCCGTTAGAATACTCTACCTTAAGTTATTTATTCCTTAAGCACAAACACTAAAAGCATTTCAGCTTTTGCGAGCATGGACTTTCCTCTATATAATAATTATACAGCGTTTGCCTAAAATATTATTACTCTTTATCTTCTTTTTCACTACCATATATAACTTTTTCTAAGTTAGATAATCTTTTTAATACATCTAAATTATTTGTGTTTCCTGGACTAGCTTTAGCTATTTCTGTTTGAATAGATGCATCTCTTAAATCTTGTTTTAATTTAAGTATTTCATCATTTAATTTTTGATTTTCTTTAGATAGTTGCTCAATTATTTTAATAAATGTTTCGTAATCTTGAATAATTAAATCAAGATATTGATCAACTTCTTTTAATCTATAACCTCTAGTATCTATTTTAAATTCTTTTTCAAGTATTTCATTAGCAGTTAAATTCAAATTATTTTGAAACATACACTTCACCAATCCTTACATACTATATTTTAAGAAAAAAAAAGAAATTTGTCAATTATAATATAACTTATTTCTTTTTTATTTCATTTAAATGATAAGTATTTAATTTTAATTTACTGTATCTTGTCCTACTTAATAAATCATTTAATACTAAACTTACATAATCATTATTCATAAAATTCCTCTTTTCATTCTTTCTATAATTAATATACTACAAAATGTAAATATTTCATTATATTCGACAAAAGATATCAAATTATGTTAAATATAATAAAAAAGAATAGAAATTTAATCACTTTTATAGTATAATTTTAATATGAACAAGAAGGGAAATAATATGAACATAAAATATCCTGTTGGGACAAATAAAGATAAAAAGATAAATAAAGTTAAAACCTTTGGTAATCGTGGGATGACCTTGGAAGATGATTTAAACTTAACAAATTATTATTACTTAGAAAAAAATATTGCTGTAATTCATAAGAAGCCTACACCAATTCAAGTAATTAAAACATCTTTAAATAAAATAACACTTGCTTATTTTAAAGAACCATCTACAACTGATTATAATGGCCTTTATAAAGGAAAATATATTGATTTTGAAGCTAAAGAAACAACTTCTAAAACAAGTTTTCCTTTAGAAAATATACATAAACATCAAATAAAACATATAAGAAAAATTGATGAACATAATGGCATATGTTTTATTATAGTTAGATTTAATAATTTAAATACAACATATCTTTTATTTGCTAAAGATTTCTTGAATTTTATTGATAATAATACAAGAAAATCTATTCCCATTTCTTATTTTGAAGATAAAGGATATAAAATAAAATTTAATTTAAATCCTAGATTAGATTATTTAAAAATAGTTGATGAACATGGAGGTATTTATGAAAAATAATACTGATAAAGTTAAAAAAGAGAAAAAAACTGATAATAATGAAATGAAAAAAATAAGGTTAAATATTGATTTTAAAAAAGTATTAAATAAACTGAAACCTAAAAAAGAAGAAGTTAAAGAGAATAAAAATATTAATATTAATGATATAAAACAAGAAAACATTGAAAATATTGATAATTTAGAAGGGACTGTAGCTAATATGAAAAAAGTAACAGTAAAAAAGAAAAAGAAGAAAAAAATTAAAAAAACAAATGAAAACTTTAAAGGAAGAAGAGTTGATAAATTATTTATCTTAAGCTTAATTGTTTTAACTGCTTTAGTATTTGGTATTTGTTATTTACTTTTTGGTAAATTAATTGCTCTTGGAATGACATTTTTATTTGTCGTTGTAATGGCTTTTACACAAATACTTGATAACACTGCTAGAAATAGTAAAATAAGAAAGATTATAAAAACAATTGTTATTATTGGTATAGTTTTCTGTATCGTTGGCGTTGTTGTGATGGTTGCTTTCTTTATATATATAGCGGTTAAAGCACCCGAATTTGATTTAGAAAAATTCGAGAGAAATGAAACAACCCTTATTTATGATAATAAAAATGAACTTAAAGCAACACTTGGAGAAGAAAAACGTGAAAAAGTTACATATGATGAAATACCGGAAGTATTAATTAATGCAATTATCGCTACAGAAGATTCAAGATTCTTCCAACATAATGGATTTGATGCTCCAAGATTTATAAAGGCGGCAATCGGACAAGTTTTAGGTCATGATTCTGGTGGTGCTTCTACTTTAACAATGCAAGTTTCAAAAAATAACCTTACTAACTCTGATGTTAGTATAACTCGTAAATTTACAGATATATATTTATCTATATTTAAGATAGAAAAAAATCTTTCTAAGCAACAAATAATAGAATATTATGTAAATAATCCTTATTTAGGTAATTATTCATATGGAATAGAACAAGCATCTTTATCTTATTTTAATAAACATGCTTATGAACTTAACTTAGCTGAAGCATCATTAATCGCAGGGTTATTTCAAGCACCTGGAGAATATGATCCAACTGTAAATCCAGAATATGCTTATGAAAGAAGAGAAACCGTTTTAAATTTAATGGTTAGACACGGATATATAACAAAAGAAGAAGCTGAAATTGCTAATAATATATCAATTGAATCAATTTTAAATGCTAATTCTAATTCTACTAGTATTTATCAAGGATATATTGATTACGTTGTAAAAGAAGCTATTAAGAAAACTGGACTTGATCCTTATTTCTATCCAATGGAAATATACACTAATATGGATACAAAAAAACAAGAAGGCGTTAATAATGTAATGAATGAAAAAACATATACATGGCCTAGTGGAAAACCTACTCTTCAAGCTGGAGTTGCTGCTATTGAATCAACATCTGGAAAAATCTTAGCAATAGGTTCAGCAAGAAATAGAAAAGGTGAAAGGGTTTTAAGTTATGCAACTGATATAAATAAACAAATTGGTTCTACCGCTAAACCACTATTCGATTATGGTCCTGGTATGGAATATAATAACTGGAGTACATATACAATTTTTAGGGATGAAAAATATTCTTATACAGGTGGCGGAGTTATGCAAAACTATGACTTTAGGTATCTTGGCGATATAACTTTAAGATATGCTCTTAGTGACTCAAGAAACGTTCCTGCTTTAAAAGCTTTCCAACAAGTTGATAATAAAAAGATTTATGAATTTGTAACATCTCTTGGAATTGTACCAGAAACAACTGAAGGAAGCACATACTTACATGAAGCTCATTCAATTGGATCATTTAATGGCTCTAACCCACTTACTATGGCAGGAGCTTATCAAGCATTCTCTAATGGTGGATATTTCTATGAACCATATTCTATAAATAAAATTGTATTAAGAGATACTGGTGAAACATTTAACTATTCATCAGACAAAACAAAAGTAATGAGTGATTCTACTGCTTATATGATTACTGATGTATTAAAAGCAGTTGCTGTTCAAACTGGTGTTCGTGGAGCAATTAATACTCCTATAGCTTTAAAAACTGGTACTACAAACTATGATAGTAAAACAAGACAAGAAATGGGATATCCAAGTTCTGCTGCTCCAGATGGATGGATCGTTGGATATACACCAAATATAGTTATGGCAATGTGGACCGGATTTGATACTAATACTAAGGGTGAATACTTAACAAGTAACCAAATGACCTCTCATCGTAATGCTTTATATAGAGCACTTTCTAAAGCTGTATTTGATAGAACTAGACAAGATTTTAAACGCCCTTCAAGTGTTATTTCAGTAACTATTGAAAAAGGAACAAATCCTGGACTTCTTCCAAGTGAAAACACACCAAGTAATATGAAGATTACTGAATTATTTAAAAGAGGAACAGAACCTACTGATATTTCAAATGCTTATATTCCTTTAGAAAATGTAACAGGTTTAACTTCAAGCTATGCTAATGGTGAACTAACACTTACATGGAATGCTGTAAATATGCCAACATTAAATAAAGGTGAAGACCAAAAATTTGGAAACTTTGGATATAAGGTTTATGCTGATGGTAAACTTCTTGGATTTACAAAAGATGCTACCTACTCTATTACAACTGATAATCCATATGCAACATATGTTGTTTACACAGCATTCGAAAAAGTTGATACAAATAGATCTAGTGGTGAAACGCTTACCTTATCACCTGATGTAACATTTAATTATTATGGTAATGATGTTACCCTTCACATTGGAGATACATATGTCGAAGATAATTTAAAAAATATTATTCGTGTTTATATGGAAGGTAGTGATGTTACAAGTGAAGTTACAATAACAATAAAAATGACTGATGAAACAGGTGAAGTTGTTGATACTATTGACACAACAAAACTTGGAGCATACAAAGTAGAATACTTAGTACAATATAAAAATGCAAGTAAAATATTTACAAAAAATATAACAGTTCTAGAATAAAAGTCATGACAAATGGCTTTTATTTTTTTATTTAAATATTGATGTATTAAAATAATTATTGTATAATTAATGTATATTTAATAAGGAGTGATTATTTTGGAAAATACACAAGAAAAAGACATAAAAAAAGGAAAGTTAAATAAATTTAAAAAATTAATAAATATAACAAGTATTATTATGTTTATATCATTTTTATTTCTTTCATACTCTATTCTTTTAATAAGTGGTGTTGAAACAGAATTAAGATATATAGGTATAGGTGTTTTATTAATTATAAATTTAATTGTAATATTTGTTTTAAATCAAATAATAAAAAAGAAAAAAATTGGTAGATATATTTTATATTTTATTATTTTACTTATATTAACTGTCGGTCAAGCAACTTTAGGTTATTTTGTTTATAAAACATACTCTTCAATTAATAATATAAATAAAGATAAAATAACTTACTCTACTTCATTAGTTGTAAGAACGGATAGTAAAATTGAAGAACTTAAAGATTTAAAAGATAAAAAAATAGGCATTCTTAACGATAAAAGTGATATTGATAATCATGTTTTAGGAATGCAGTTAATAAAAAATGAAAAGTTAAATGATAATAACACTATAGTTGATTATGATGATTTGAGTTCTTTAATTAGTGATTTATATAAAAAGAAAGTTGACGCTATTATTGTTTCAAGTAACTATGTAACAATGTTTAAATCAATTGAAACTTATAGTAAAATTGAAGAAGAAACTAAAGTTATAAAATCTTTAGAAAAGACATACAAAAAATCTGAAATTAGTAAAATAACTGGTGAAGATGATACAACACTAAATCAAAATTCAAGTATTAAAGAACCATTTACCCTTTTACTTATGGGGGTTGATGCTACTGGAGATAAACTAAATAAAAACGCTACAGGAAATGGTGATTCCTTAATGCTTATTACATTTAATCCTAAAACATTAAATGCCACAATATTAAGCATTCCAAGAGATAGTTATGTATATATTCCAAATATGGGAACTGAAAATAAAATAACACATGCTGCTTGGGGTGGTACTAATCATATGATTAGAACGATTGAAAGATTTACTGATGTTAAAATTAATTACTATATGAAAATCAACTTCCGTGGAGTTGTAAAACTAGTTGATGCTTTAGGTGGTGTATATATTGATGTTCCAACAGATATGTGTACCGATAATAGTTATAGATATGGAAAAATATGTTTAAAAGAAGGATACCAAAAATTAAATGGTGAACAAGCTTTATCATTTGCAAGAAATAGATATGCTTTTGCTACAGGAGACCTTCAAAGAGGAGTTAATCAACAAATTGTTGTTCAAGCTATGTTAAATGAACTAAAAAATATTAAAAGTGCTAGTCAAGCTTTAAATATTCTTGATACAGTAAGTGAAAGTATGGATACAAACTTTACAACAAAACAACTCTTATCTTTCTATGATATATTTAAAACAGTTTTAGAAACAAGTAGTAATGATAGTAACTTAATAAATGTTCAACAACTTTACCTAGCAGGATCTGGACAAAATATCTATGATGAAAGAACTGGGTGGGTTTTATATAACTATATAATTAATCAAAGTAGTTTAAATAAAGTAAAAGATGCAATGAAAAAGAATTTAAGTACATCAACAAAAACAATGACTAAAGAAATGGACTTTGACATTGAAGACAAATTTGAAATGACTACAATTGGTAAAACTGGTTTAAGCGCCACAAAATTATATACCCTACTTCCTAACTTTGAAGGAAAAAGTATTGATTATGCAAAATCTTGGTTAAACAGTAATGGTATAACTGATATAAAAATAGAATATGTAGAAAGTGATAAAGATGATGGAACTATTCTATCACAAAGCTTACATTCTTCTAAAAGAGTTGATTTAATAAAAGGTTCTATTACATTTAAAGTAGCAGAGAAAAAAGAAGAAGTAGTTGATCCTACCCCAGTAGAACCAACTGACCCTACAGACCCTACTGAACCAACTAATCCAGGTGAAGACAATACCACTACTACAGAACCAGGTGAAGATACTAAACCAGAAACTCCAAGTACAGGAGAAAATACTGAAGAAACAAATAATAATGAATAAATTAAAAGAGGATTAATATAAATTAATTCTCTTTTTTATTAATTATAATATTAAACATCATCCCTCTAAATTAGGAATATCATCTACAGATAGCATTTCATCCACTGTTATTCTTACTCTTATTGTTTCATTATTTACTTTTACACAATAACCTTTTTGAATATTTTCTACTATACCATAAAACTCCCAGAATGGTCTATTTGCGGTAGGACTTTTATAATCTATGAAAGTTGAACCTAATGAATCTTCTACAACTGGTTTTTCCTCTGTTTTTATTTTTACATTCACAAATGATATATTCTTTTCTACTTTTTTAATATACAAATATGAATTTGTTCCTGGAGCTCCAGTTGTACTTGTACTAAAGTTTTTTATATATTTCCATCTATCCTTTTCTTTTTTAAAAACAGCTATTGAACCATCTACAGTATATACCGTTTTATTACTATTTTTTACATTCTTTCTATATAAAATAATCTTCTTATCTTTATAGTCAAATTTATCCACTATTGAACTTGTTGGGTAAAAATATTTAAAACCTTGCTCTGCTGTTTTAAAGCTAAATAACTTACTTTCTATAGGTAATAAAGTTAATACAATAACTATTCCTATTAAAACAGGTGTTCTTATATATTTTTCATTTCTTTTCTTTGCTATATAAGATAACACTAAATATACTAAAACTACTTCAATTATTATAAATAATACATGATTCATAATCGCCCTCCATATAACTTCTTTATTCAAGTATAACATTAATTTTCTTAAACAATTATTATATAATTAAAACTTTAACTCATTTATTATACATTCTTCCAAAACATCAATTCTAAGTTTAGCTTCATTTCGTATTTTATTAGAGTATCTCATATCATATAATAAACTTTTTCTTTTGTTAAATAATTCATAATCCTTTATTATTCCTTCTTGGAGTTTCTCAGGTAAAACAAGATCAATATTGAATTCCGTAAATGGTATGTACTCATCCTTTGGTGGTGTTAATTCAAAATTACCTAAATATTTCAAATCACTCGGTACTTTACTTTTTCTTACAAGCATCAAACTAAATAAATAATTATTTAAATTTCCAAATTCATCTGGGCAAAAAGTTGTTTTACTTTTTTCTTCTTTTTCTTGTTCTAATTGTTCTTTACTGCGTGAGGAATACGGAATAAATCTTTCTTCCCATAATGTTAATCCTATTATAACATATTCTAATTTTTCTAATTCCTCTTTTGTTTTTGGTAATCTTTCATTATTCGTTATTTTCGCCCTAAAAACAGGAAATGGCGTTTTTCCAGCTGATTTTCTTTCACCAACTTTATTAAATATCAAATATTTTCCATTATACATTTCATTATTTGTTATTTTTAAATAAAACGTATCATTAATTAACCAATTTTTTGGACTTTCTTTCTCTTTTATCATACTATTCTCCTACATCACTTATAAATAAATTTTTCTGGCGATACATTTTCTTCTAAGGTTTTTAAGAATTTTCCAAAATTACTATATCCATTATCAAAAACAATCTTATCCTTATTGTTAAAATATATTTTTATAGTTAAATCCATAGAAACTAATTTTGACTTTTTTATTTTAATATTTACTATATCATTATAGTAATAAATTTTACTTTTTCCAATAATAGGTTGTTTTTCTATTTCATTTTTTCTAACATATATTTTGTATTTTATAAAATGCAATAAAATCAATAAATCCAAAAAAGAAAGAATAAAAAATGTTATAATTGCGCAATTATCTTTTATTAATTCGTCAATAGGAGTTGTTAAAATAAATACAAATAAAATTAAGATAAAAAGTATTACAATTCCATAGATAACTGATTTTTCTACTTCGACAACATATCCTTTTGATCTATTCTTATTCTTTTTCTTCTTTTTACTGAAAAAAATACATAATATTCCTTTTTTAATCCTTTTATTTTTTTTACTTTCCTTAACAACCTTAGTTTTAAGTATAAAATCTCCAATTGTTTTATCAAATATTAAAACAGATAAAATTTCTATTGGAAATAATAATATAAATATTAAATTTCTAACAATTAGTTTCCAGGCACTTGGGATATTTCCGTCTTCATCTACCACTTCTATACCAAAAAGAGATTTTCCTATACTTTTATTTCCTAACATTAAATCATTTATTAATATAAGAATAAACCATACAATTAACTGTGACTTTCCAAATATTTCAAATGTCTCAGTAAATTTTCTTACTCCTAATACTAAATCAAAGCCGATACAAATTGTTAAAAGATAAATATACAAATCAACAAGCATTGCCCAAAACTTAACATATCTCATAATTACTCTCCATATAACTTCTTTATTTAAGTATAACATTAATTAACCAAAAAGAGAATTAAAATTATATTAATTCTCTTAAACAATTATTATATAATTAAAACTTTAACTCATTTATTATACATTCTTCCAAAACATCAATTCTAAGTTTAGCTTCATTTCGTATTTTATTAGAGTATCTCATATCATATAATAAACTTTTTCTTTTGTTAAATAATTCATAATCCTTTATTATTCCTTCTTGGAGTTTCTCAGGTAAAACAAGATCAATATTGAATTCCGTAAATGGTATGTACTCATCCTTTGGTGGTGTTAATTCAAAATTACCTAAATATTTCAAATCACTCGGTACTTTACTTTTTCTTACAAGCATCAAACTAAATAAATAATTATTTAAATTTCCAAATTCATCTGGGCAAAAAGTTGTTTTACTTTTTTCTTCTTTTTCTTGTTCTAATTGTTCTTTACTGCGTGAGGAATACGGAATAAATCTTTCTTCCCATAATGTTAATCCTATTATAACATATTCTAATTTTTCTAATTCCTCTTTTGTTTTTGGTAATCTTTCATTATTCGTTATTTTCGCCCTAAAAACAGGAAATGGCGTTTTTCCAGCTGATTTTCTTTCACCAACTTTATTAAATATCAAATATTTTCCATTATACATTTCATTATTTGTTATTTTTAAATAAAATGTATCATTAATTAACCAATTTTTTGGACTTTCTTTCTCTTTTATCATACACTTTCTCCTAAATCACTTATAAATAAATTTTTCTGGCGATACCTTTTCTTCTAGTTTTTCTATTAATTTTTTATCGTTTTTAAGTCCTGTTTCAAAATACACTTTAGAATTATTATTAAAACATATTTTATATCTCGTTATCATAGGAAATGATTTCAATCTTCTTAATTCTATTTTAGTTATGTTTTCATATAAGTAAGTTTTATTTTTTCCAAAAATATGACTTACTTCTATTTCGTCTTTTCTAACATATATTTTTTCTCTAATAGTATAAATATAGTAAAAAAGAACAAACATCTCACCAAATAACCAAACAAATAAAGGATATGGATAAACCATCATCTCATCTAAAGGGGTCGTCATAAAAAGAATTATTCCAAAAAGAATTAAGCCAATCTTAGAAATCATGACTAAAAATTCAGGAGTTTCTACAATCACTCCTTTAGGCTTATTTTTGTTTTTAACTTTTTTCTTCTTTCCACCAGAAAAAATAGATAATATTCCTCTTTTTATTTTTTTATGTTCTTTTACTTCATCTATAACTTCTGTTTTAAGTATAAAATCACCAATTGTTTTATTAAAAACTAAGGTTGACAATATTTCTATAGGAAATAATAAACCTAAAATTAAGCTTCTGACAATTAGTTTCCATGCACTTGGTATATTTCCATCTTCATCTACCACTTCTATTTCCATCATATGTTTACCTATACTTCTGTTTCCTAACATTAAATCATTTATTAATATAAGAATAAACCATACAATTAATAAAGGCATTCTAAAGAGATTAATTGTACCATTATACATTATTAGATTTTTTACTATCGATGAACCAATAAACAATATAGCATAATATATGTAAAAATCAATAACATACGACCAAAATTTTTTACATTCCATATTAACTACTCTCCATATAACTTCTTTATTCAATTATAACATTAATAATGCTTAATTAAAATCATTTCTTTATTAATTCTTTTATTATCTCTTCTAGTATTATGTAAAATGGTATAGCTATTAATACACCAAGTATACCAAATAAATTACTACATATTACTAAAGCTAAGATAGCTTTTAAATTATTTATTTTATTTGTTTTTTCATATATTTTAGGATCTATTATATAACCATCTATTATAGGAACAACAATTGCTATTATTAAACATATAATAAATAGCTTTTTTGATACACAAAATCCTGTAATAAGGGCAATAATATTAGTAAATAGCCCTCCGAAATAAGGAATAAATGTTGTTATACCTGCTAAAAAACCTAATAATAAATAATTAGGATGTCCTACAACTAAATAAATAATTGTATATTCAATTATTTCTACAATTACTATTATACCTGTTCCTTTTAAATAATTTGTTAATGCTTTATCAATATTAATTATTATATTATATAGTTTTTTATTATTTAAAGATAATAAAAATAATCTTATTTTTTCTTTTATATAATCCATTTTAAATGTAAAAAAGATACTTAATATAAATACAATAATTATATTAGTAATTGTATTTACTGATTTAGATAATAAATCAAATGATATAAATTTATTTATTATTTTATCTATTTCTTTTACTAATATATCTTTTATATAACTAAAATCTATATTAGTATTATTAAAAAAGTACTCTATTTCATAAGATAAACTTATTATTTGATTTAAAAGTATTGGAATAGAAAAGTAGAAAATAATACTTATTATTAATAAAATTAATACAATTACAAATACTCTTGATATATTTTTATTTATCTTTATAAATTTAGAAAAAGCATTTATCACATATGAAATAACAAAAGATATTATTATTGGTAAAGTTATACTTTTGAATACAATAAAAATATCTTTTATAAAAAAGAATGATTTGGAAAAGAAAAAAAGAATAACAGTAATTAAAGCAAAATTAATTAATTTAAAATTAAGTTTGCTCAAAATTACCATCATCCTTTCATAACTATTTTTCTATTATAATAGTAGTTGGTCCATCATTTATTAAACTTACTTTCATATCACTTCTAAAAATACCTGTTTCAACTTTTAAATTAGATTTTTTTAATTCTTCAACAAATAAATCATACAAAACATTTGCCTCTTCATGTTTAAGTGAATTTATATAACTAGGTCTATTTCCTTTAGAAGTATCAGCATACAAAGTAAATTGTGACACAACAAGTAATTCTTTATTAAGTTCTAAAGCACTTAAATTCATTACATTATTACTGTCTTCAAATACTCTTAAATTTACTATTTTATTAACAATATATTTTATGTTAGATATATCATCATTATGTGTAAAACCTACAAAGATTAATAATCCTGAATTAATTTTACCAACTTCTTCTTTATTTACAACAACACTTGCATTTAATACTTTTTGTACTACTACTTTCATTATTAATCTACCTTTCTAACTGTTTCTGTTACATGTTTTACTTTATTTATTTCTTTTATACATCTATCTATTTCAGTTGTATTATTAACAAACAATGTTACTAAATATACATAATAAGATGATTTACTAATAATATTCATACTTTCTACTTGAATATTTATGTTATTAACAGCTTGCATTATATCAAATAAAATATTTTCATTTGATGAAGTGTACACAAGAAGTTCAGTATAATATTTATTTTTTGTAACACTATTAAATCTAGCATCAATTACTTTTTCATCTAAAGTTTCAACATTTAAACAATTTTTTCTGTGAATACTAATACCGTTATTTTTAGTGATAAATCCTATTATTTCATCACCAGGTACAGGATAACAACAACTCGCAATATGTGTTTTTATATTATTTGTATCACCAACAATTATATCATTTTCAAAAGTTTTAGTAACAACTTTTTTAGGCTTTTCCTCTTCTTTTATTTCCTCTTCATCTTGTTTTTTCACAACACTTTTGGCACTATATTTACCATTACCTATATTAAGGTATAAGTCTTCAAGATTATCTAATTTTAATTCCTTTAAAACTTCATTTAAGTTTTCTTGTTTCATAAAATCAGTTATAGCTATTTTTTCTCTTCGTAATTCTTTTTCTAATAAATCTTTTCCACTTGTTATATAATCTTCTTTACTTGTTTTATTAAAGAAAGCTTTTATTTTATTTTTAGCTTGAGTTGTTTTTGCAATATTTAACCATTCTCTTGAAGGTCCTTGACTTGCTTTATTTGTTATTATCCTAATAACATCTGTATTTTTAAGCTCATATGATAAAGGTACCATATTATTATTCACAATAGCACCCACTGTTTTGTCTCCCACTTCACTATGAACACGATAAGCAAAATCAATTGGTGTAGAACCTTTAGGAAGTTCAAAGACATCTCCTTTTGGTGTATATACATAAATACTGTTATTTAAAACTTCATTTGTTACTGTATTAACAAAATCTTCATTACTTAATTTTTCTTCATTAAGCTCAATAATTGATTTATAAAACTGCAATTTTTGTTCTGTTATGTTTTGCATTTCAACCGAAGCATTTTTTCCTTCCTTATAAGCCCAATGAGAAGCAATACCATTTTCAGCAATTTTATCCATATCATAAGTTCTTATTTGAATTTCAAAAAGGTTACCATCTGGTCCAATTACGGTTGTATGAAGAGTTTGATAAAGATTAGTTTTAGGCATAGCAATATAATCTTTAAATCTTTTAGGAATAGGTTTATATTTTGAATGAATAAGTCCTAAAGCTAAATAACATTCTTGTTCTTTTTCGACAAGAATTCTAATAGCAAGAAGATCATATATATCATTAAAACTTCTACCTTTATCAAGTTTTTTATAAATACTATAAATACTTTTAGAACGTCCTTTTATTTCATGTTTTATTTTATTTTGCTTAAGTAAATTACTTACTTCATCCATCATATTATTAACATAAGAATCTCTTTCCACTTTAGTTGTATTAAGTTTTTCGGCAATATCAAAATATATTTCAGGTTTTAAATATTTTAAAGATAAATCTTCTAGTTCACTTTTAATTTTATGCATTCCAAGTCTATGAGCTATCGGTGCAAGTATTTCTAGTGTTTCTTTTGCCTTTTTCTTTTGTTTTTCAACTGGTAAAGCATAAAGTGTTCTCATATTATGGAGTCTATCAGCTAGTTTTACAATAATAACTCTTACATCCTCACTCATTCCTACGATTATTTTTTTATAATAACTTGTTAAATATTCATTCTCTGTTGAAATATTTATATTGTTAATTTTAGTAACACCATCAACAAGTTTTGTTATTTCTTTGCCAAATTCTTTTTCCATTTCATCCATACTTGTATCAGTATCTTCTAAAGTATCATGTAAAAGTCCTGCACATATTGTTTCTTTATCTGCTTTTATTGTTGTTAAAATATAAGCCACATTTAAAGGATGAATTATATATGGTTCACCAGTTCTTCTTCTTTGCCCATCATGCTTTTCTTTAGCAAAGTGATATGCTTTATCAATTAGTTTTATATCTTCATCATCTAAATATGTTAAATTATTTCTTACTGTTTCGTAACTAATATCCTCTTTTTTCATAATTAATCCTTTCTTTGTAATATCTTATATTTAAATAATTACAATTTAATATATCATTTACTATTTCACTTAAAGATAAATCTTTTTTATTTTTCCAAGAATTAAAAAAATATGAAAATATATCTTCTTCTGTTATATCATTCACACCTAACTTTTTAAAATAACTAACTCTATTTCTTAAAGCAGGATATATTCTTATTTTTAAATCTTCTAGTGATGTAAAATCCATATTAACCATCTTCTTTCTTATTTATATCTATATTATATATGATTATAAATAAAAATTAAAGAAAAATCTAACATTAGTTAGATTAATTTAGTAAAGATTTTATTATTTCTACTTTATCTAATTTTTCCCATGGTAAATTATTCTTTCCAAAGTGTCCAAAACAAGTTGTTAAATGATATATTGGTTTTGAAAGCTCTAGTTCATTTATGATATTTTGTGGTTCAAAATTAAATACTTTATTTATGATTTCTAATATTTTATCTTCAGGTATTTTATTAGTGTTATAAGTATTTATATATAGTGAAACTGGTTTTGACATACCTATTGCATATGATACTTGAAGTTCCATTTTAGAACAGATTTTAGACGCTACGATATTTTTACAAACATATCTTGCATAATAAGAAGCACTTCTGTCAACCTTTGTATAGTCTTTACCAGAAAAAGCTCCTCCACCATGACCACAAACCCCTCCATAAGTATCAACAATTATTTTTCTACCAGTTAAACCACTATCAGCAATCGGACCTCCAAGAACAAATCTACCTGTTGGGTTAATATAGATTTTAGTATTTTCATTTATCATTTCTTTTGGAATAGTTTTATCTATAATTTTTTCTTTTATATCTTTTCTTAAAGTATCTAAATCTATTTCATCATGCTGTGCTGAAATAACTATTGTATCTACATATTTTGGTACATCATCAATATAACATATTGTAACTTGTGTTTTACCATCTGGCCTTAGGTATGGGATTTTTTTTGTTTTAAAAGCATTATATAACTTTTCTGATAATTTATTTGCTAAATATATAGAATATGGCATAAAGTTTTCTGTTTCATCTGTAGCATAACCAAACATCATTCCTTGATCACCTGCCCCAAGAAGTTTAGAATCACTTGATGTATTTACTCCCATAGCAATATCATTTGATTGAGTATTAATGTTTATACTAACTTTAACATTATTTCCATTAAAACCTAGATTATCATTATCATAACCAACGTCAATAATGGTATTTCTAACAATTCTTTCAATGTCAATTTTTGCCTTACTTGTTACTTCACCCATAACTACTATTCCATTTTTATGGGCACATACTTCTACAGCCACTCTTGAAGAACTATCTTCTTTTAAATATGCATCTAATATCATATCTGCTATTTTGTCACATAACTTATCTGGATGTCCAGGTGTTACTGATTCTGATGTAAATAATTTTTTCATAATATCCCTCCTTTTTACCTTAAAAAGAAAAGTACATAGAATAATCTATGTACTTGATTATCCTTATTTTTCGATTATAACATCGCAGGAATTAGCACCTAATTTAATAGGTTGCCGGATTTCTTAGGGCCTGTCCCTCCATCACTCTTAATAAGGTAAATTTTTATTTACATTTATAATTTTAATCTTTTATTTATACTTTGTCAAATGTTTTTTATTTGAGTTTTTCAATTGCTTCATCAAAGGTAGAGGCTTTAATTATTTCAATATCATAGTTATATCTATTTTTTAATTCCATGACTTCATCATAATTTTCATAAGGACATATAAAAATATCTGCCTTAGCTTTAACGGCTCCTTTTAGTTTATATTTAACTCCACCGATTTCACCAACATTACCATCTGCATCAATTGTACCTGTTCCCACTATTTTTCTACCCTTAGTTATATCTTCATCAACTAATTTATTATAAATACTTAAAGTAAACATAAGTCCACCACTTGGGCCACTTTCTTTATTTCCAAATTTTAAAGAAACGTCATTACTAACATCATAATCATATATGGTAATAATTGATACACCAAGTTTAACTTCATTATTAAGAAGAATAAGTTTAGAATTAACATCTATTTCTTTATTATTTCTTTTTACAGTTACTGTTATTAAATCATTTTCTTTGTAATTTAATAAAACCTTTTTAACATCATCTAAATTATATACTTTAATATTATTTATTTTTAATATTTCATCTTGAACTTTTAAATTACTATTACTATTCTCATCAATATAAGTTACATACATACTAGAATTAACAATATTAACTTGCCTATTTGCTTTTTGATATGCTAATCTTATTGAAGAACTTATTGATTCTTTAAAATATAGTTTATTTCTAAAATTATAATCATCAATTGTTTCATTATCATATACTATTTCTTCATTCTTTTCTAAATCTATGTCTTTTATTATTTTTCCAAGAGTATACGTTAAAACATTTCCTTTAGCCTGTTTTACATAAGCACTGTTAAAACTACCATCTTTTTTTCTTTCATTTAAAACGCTTATTTTTTTATCTATATTAATTGTACCTCCCGTTGGAAAAGTAACTGTATAATCAACTGGAATTAATAAAATAAGCATAATTACTATTGGTAAGAAAAAAGATATTACTTCTTTAGGATTTTTAAAAAAATCTTTAATATTTTTTTTTATTTTTTGTATCATATTCTGTCTCCTTAATATAATTATAACAGGAAAGAAGGATTTTTATGAAAAAAAAGATATTTTGTTTTCTTATTGTCAGTTTTTTACTAGTTATTACTTTTAGTATTTTTTCTTATTCTAAAGAAATTAATGATACGATAAGTTTAAGTATTAATCTTTTTATTAAAAATGTCTTCCCTAGCTTATTTCCTATGTTTGTTATTTCAAATCTTCTGGTATCTATTAAAACTCCTAAATTTTTAGGTAATATTTTTAAAGATATATTTTATAAATTATTTAAAGTAAAAGGTGAAGGAAGTTTTGTTTTTTTTATGAGTATGATAAGTGGCTTTCCTAGTTCTTCAATTTATGTAAAAGATTTATTAGATAAAAAACTAATTGATATTTATGATGCCTCTAAAATTCTTACTTTTACATTCTTTTCTAATCCTTTATTTATTATAAATACTATAGGAATTATGTTTTTAAATAACAAAGTTTTTGGTTTTTATATTTTAATATCTCACATTATAGGTAATATTTTAACAGGAATACTATTTAGAAATATATATGAACCTATTAATAATGTTAAAAATATCAGTTTAAAAAATTCAATAAAAGATTTTTATTATGATATTAATAATACAAAAATATTTAAAGAATTATTAAATGGCATTAAAAAATCTTTAAATATTTTAATTAATATATTTGGTATCATTACTTGTTTTTTAATTATAACAAAAATTGTTACTTTAAAACTTAATTTAAATCCTTTTATTTCAAGTGTTTTATCTGGTATTTTAGAAATGACTACAGGACTTAAAAGTATAACAAGTCTTAATATAGCAGAAGAAACAAAACTTCTAATATCAACATTTTTTATATCTTTTGGAGGATTAAGCGTCCATGCTCAAATATTTAGTATGTTAGATGATTATAAAGTAAATTATTTTCTTTTTCTAATATCAAGACTTATCCATGCTTCATTAAGTGTCTTTATTTGTTTATTTCTTTATAAATTATAAGGATAGATTATTTTAAATCCTAAATTATATTTTGAAATATTATTGTAAAACTCTTCTTTAAAGGTATCATCATTTATCATTTCATCCAAGATAACTGTTTTAAAATAAGGAACATCTATTATTAAATAATTATCTTCTTCTTTTATACTAACACATGAATTATTACATTCATTATCATAATTATTTAAAAAATTAACTTCCATACTGTATGGCAAAACATATTTATAACCATTAAATTCTATTTGTTTTGCTAATAAATCTATTTCAAATTTAGTTTTAGTATCATCTTTAAAAGTTATTTCTTTACAAATACTTGATGATGTACTACAATCAGTCATACTTTTATATCCTTTTGTTAACATTGTTTTATGAAAATCTTTATATAAATCGTTTTTAAATTCTGTTACTTTTTTCTCTTCCAATTTTTGATTTGCTAAAGATCTTATTTCATTAACAACATTTAACATTCCTATTGCTATTACCATAAGAAGTGTAAAAGATATGATTAACTCTACAATAGTAATTCCTTTATTGTTTAACTTTTTCATATTACGCCTCACAGTCTACAGAAAAGTTTGATGTATCTTTAGTATTTTCTGTTTTTGTTCTATATTTATATCCATGAAGTCTACCTTCACATTTATTATTGGTTGTTGACATACAAACAGTTTCAGGATTGCTTGTAAAACTATTTTTTCTATAAAAAGTCCCAGTTACTTGTTCACAAGTATCACTAACAACGCAAGGTGTTTCTGTATAATCACTCCATGTATCATTTGTTTTTGTACGATATAAAGTAGTTGCTGTTTCACAAAGATTTAAATTACCTTCATTTACTTCACACACTTTTTCACTAGTCCAAGTACCTATATTTATATATAATTGATTGACTCTTTCACACATTCCCTCTTCTACATCACATGGTTTAAAGGTGTAATTCCAATTACCATAAATATATTTATTACATTTTTTTGAATAAAAATTACTGTTAGCGTAGCCATAATCTGTTTTAATAATTAATCTATAAAGTTCATCATTACTGTTATAATTTGGAATATAACTAATATATTTAGCTAATTTTCCATCTGTAAAAGAAGATGTTTTTATTTTTTCAGGATTATATGATGTCAAAATAAGCGTTTTTATATTAAACTTTTTAGCATTAATATTACATTTATTTAAAAATTCATTACTAAAATTATAATTATTACAAGTACCATTTTCAATTAATGTTACATAATTATTATTTGAAACATTTGTAAGTAAATTATTTTTAGTTGTAGTATTTGCTTTTAAATACTTTAGATACATTACTCTTGTGTAAAATAATGCATACTCTGTATCAATATTATTATAGTAAAGTCTATTTTCATATTCTCCAATATTAGGATAAAAATTAGAATACACCGCGATAAATAAAACAAGTATTGCTACACTTACAACCATTAATTCAGTTAACATAAAACCCTTATTATTTTTTTTCATAAAAAACTTCTCCTCAGTCACTTGATTATATTACAATATTATTATATAATATTTTTATAGTAAAAGTAAATAAAAAGAATAAAAGAGGAAGATATTATGAGAGAATTTGATTTTACAAGTACTCCGATTGTAAATATTGTAAATGACATTATTATTGATGCTGTTAACAAAAATGCCAGTGATATTCACTTCGATCCACATGAAAAATTTTTAAAAATTAGAGTTCGTGTCGATGGTGATTTACAAGATTATTCAATCGTAGATAATAAATATAAAAGAAATTTAATAACAAGAATAAAATTACTTTCAGGAATGAATATAACTGAGTCAAGACTTCCTCAAGATGGTGCAATAAAAAGTAATATTAATGGAAAAGACTTAGACCTTCGTGTATCATGCTTACCTACTAATTTAGGAGAAAAAGTTGTTATAAGAATTCTTGATTATACAATGAGTTTTGAAGGTCTTGAAAAATTAGGATTTTCTAAAACAAATTACGAACATATTTTAAAAATGATTTCCAATCCAAATGGTATTGTATTAGTAACTGGTGCGACTGGTAGTGGTAAATCAACAACTGTTTACTCAATGTTACAAAAACTTAATAGAGAGGAAACAAATATAATTACTGTTGAAGACCCAGTTGAAATGAATATTGAAGGTGTAAACCAAATTCAAGTTAATAGTGATATTGGTTTAACTTTCGCTAATGTTTTAAGATCTATTTTAAGACAGGACCCAAATATTATATTAATCGGAGAAATAAGAGATAGTGAAACTGCTAAAATAGCTATTAGAGCATCAATTACAGGACACTTAGTTTTATCAACACTTCATACCAATAATTCTTTAAACACTATTGAAAGACTTTTAGATATGGATGTTGAAAGATACCTACTTTCTTCTTCCTTAAAAGGAATTATATCTCAAAGTTTGGCTAAAAGACTATGTCCACATTGCAAAAAACTTGTTCCTACAACAGACTGGGAAAAACAAATATTTAGAAAATCATTAGGCATTGAAGTTAATGAAACATATAAAGCAATTGGTTGTGATAAATGCCATAAAGGTTATAAAGGAAGAATAGCAATTCAAGAAGTTTTATATATTAATGAAGAAATAAGAAACGCTATTAATGAATCTAAACCTCGTGAAGAATTGCATAAAATGATTTATAAACAAGGAACTTTAACAATTTTCCAAGATGGTCTTATGAAAGTACTTGATGGCATTACAACAATTGAAGAAATATTTAGAATTGTTGATGAAGATGATGATATTTATAGCAATGCTAAAGTTAAAAAACTCGAAGAAGAAAATCCTACGGAACAAAAAGTTACTAAAATAGAAAGAATACCTTTAGAAGAACAGAATGAAGATAATATAAAAAAACCTGAGATTATTAATAACAAAACACTTGATAAAGAAAAACAAAATGATAGTGATTTCAATTTAGATAACTTTATTAATGAAGATAATAAAGTTAATGAATTTAATTTAGATAATTTCATTAACAAGGAAAAAGAAAAAACAGGAAATGATTTTACACAAGATTTAATTAATTTAATAAATAACAATTAAAGATCAAGAAATTCTTGATCTTTTTTAATATTTACTTATATATTCGTTATATCCCCCTAAACAATTAACTACATTATATCCTCTATTAGCAAGTGTTGTACATACTCTTGCACTTTGAAGACCTTTACTACAATAAACATAATAAGTTTCATCTTGTTTTAAATAATCTTCCGGATTAGTAAGTAAAAAGTTCATAGGGATATTTCTAGAAGTTGGAATAGATCCTAATTTATATAAATAGTTATCTCTTATATCTATTATATTAACACGACCTATCATCTTTTTTAAATCACTAGTTGGTATACTTGAAAGCATAACCTTCCCTCCTGATTTATTATATGAAAATAGATTTTCTTTAATAATTATATATATACCAAAAAATAATAACTATAATTTATAAGATTCGTTACATTATTACAAACAAAATATAAATATTTTCATAAAGTATACTACATGTTAATGGAGGTATAATATAAACTTTAATGAAGATAATGATATTTATTTTAGAAATAAACTATTAGAACTTGGCTTTTTTCCTAGACCTGGTAGAACAAGATTAACTGGTCCTATTTATAACTCTCCTACTAGTTACGATAGTGTTTTGTTTATAAGTTTTGCCCAAGCCAACTATTCAAGAATTATGGCTTTCCAAGATTATATAGAAATACCTAATAATAACTAAATTTTTACTATAGGAAATGACAAAGTTGACATTTTACAAAAAGGTGTTTATGAAATAACATTCTGTGGACAAATAACTGGAGTAGATCAAAACCATGGAGCAATATTTTATTTAACTGAAAAAAGTGGTGCTGTTGTTAAAGATTTATCTTTTGAACTAAAAAGTGGAACAACTAATCGTATGGATTGTTCTGAAACAATTATTACAGAATTTGAAAATCCCACTACTCTTCTTGTAAGATGTGGTATCATCGGTGATAGTAGTACTGCTAATATTGATTTTGCTAATGTAAATTTAATTATCAAAAAATATAATGTATAAAACTTATTTTAACGCCTATAATTTACTGAGGTGTTATTTTGAAAAAAATATTAATTTTATTTGGTGGAAATTCTTATGAACATTTAGTTTCATGTAAATCTGCCAAAACAATAATGGAAAACATTGATAAGAAAAAATATGATGTCACTTTAGTAGGCATAACAAAAAGTAATACATGGTATATTTATAATGATTTATTAAAATATTTAGATAATGAATTATGGTATACAAAAAATGTTATAAAAATAGATAATATTATTTCATTTTTAAAAACATTTGATAAAGTATTTCCTATCATACATGGCAATCCTTTAGAAAATGGTAATCTTCAAGGTTTATTAAACATGTTTAATATTAAATATGTAGGAAGTAATTTAGAAGAATCAAGTATCTGTTATGACAAAGAAATTACTAAAATTATTTTAAACAACTATAATATTAATCAAGTTCCATATAAAGTAATTTTAAATAAAAAAGATGATTTAAAGCTTAATTTTGATTTTCCTGTTATTGTAAAACCATCAAGGTGTGGTTCTTCAATTGGAATAAATATAGCTTATAATAATAAAGAATTAAAAAAATATATAAAAGAAGCTTTCAAATATGATAATAAAGTAATTGTTGAAAAATATATAAAAGATAATTTAGAACTAGAATGTTCCATCTTAGAAAATAAAAAACTTTTAGTATCAACTGTAGGTATGATAAAACCTATAAATAAATTTTATGATTACGAAGCTAAATATGAAAAAACATCTAACCTTATAATACCTGCTTTAATAAATAAAGAACTAGAAAAAGAAATAAAAATGTTATCTTTTAAAATATTTAAAATTTTAAATTTAAAAAATTTAGAACAAATACAATTTAAAATTCAAATATTGCAAGAAAAAGTATCAAATAGCAAAGTTGATTTACATAGTTTAGAACTAGATAAAAATAATATTGAACCACAATTAGATAAATTAGCATCTATAGAAGAAGAATATGTATTACAAAAACAAAAGAAGGGAGAATTAGAAAAATTAAACATGAGTTTTGAGCTAGCAAAGACGATCTTAAATAATTGTTATGAAAATATGAAAAGTACAATAACACCTCAATTTACACAAAATTTATCACAAAATATAGCAGATATAACAAATAATAAATATACAAATGTAAATTTTAATGAGGAAACTGGATTAATAGTAGAAAACCAAAAAGGAGATTATGTGTCTGCAAATCAATTAAGTGTAGGAACAATAGAGCAATTATATTTATCACTTAGATTATCTATGATTACAAATTTATCTAATGAAACTTTACCAATTATTTTAGATGAAGTTTTTGCATATTTTGATGATGATAGATTAGAAAACTTTTTATTAGCAATAGATAAAAAATATAAAAATAATCAAATATTAATTTTTACTTGTACAGATAGAGAAAAACAAATTTTAGACAATTGTGGAATAGTATATAATTTTTTAGAGGTTTAGTATGTATAAATATAGTGATGTACATAAATTTATTAGAGTGGTTGATTTTTTGCCATTTTTGTAGTAAAATTAGTTAGAAAATGAAAAAAAAAGAAAGGAATGTTAATACATGTTTGACAAATTAGAATTAGTAGAAAATAGATATGAAGAATTAACACAAATGATTAGTGATCCAGAAGTAATTGCAAATCAATCAGAATGGCAAAAATTAATGAAAGAACATGCAAGCATAGAAGAAATTGTATTTAAATTTAGAGAATATAAAAAAGCAAAAGAAGCAATGGAAGAAGCTAAAGAAATGATGGAAGACAAAGAATTAAAAGAATTAGCAGAGGCAGAATATTATGACAATAAAGAAAAATTACCAAAGCTAGAAGAAGAACTTAAATTTCTTTTAATTCCTAAAGACCCAGATGATGATAAAAATATCATTTGCGAAATAAGAGCAGGTGCTGGTGGAGAAGAAGCAGCATTATTTGCTGGAACATTGTTTAGAATGTATACAATGTATGCAGAAAGAAAACATTGGAAAATAGAAGTTCTAAATGAAAATGAAACAGGACTTGGTGGTTACAAAGAAATAACATTTATGGTTACAGGAAAAGGTGTATATAGTAGATTAAAATTTGAAAGTGGTGTACACAGAGTTCAAAGAGTTCCAGAT
>OLWA01000878.1_pt1 | contig 34644 bp, 27 predicted proteins | sample 1673251 | NCBI WGS metagenome assembly OLWA01 (sample SAMEA3178937, study PRJEB25190) | human gut metagenome | biome: human gut; feature: human-associated habitat; material: faeces | place: Austria | collected 2013 | reverse complement strand
GTACCGCAACCCGACATTATCGAGCATTTTGGCAACGCAGATGCTGTGCCGCAGCCGCCGAAGCGGTGCTTAAGCCGTCAGGCGGGAATTGTGCGGTGTTGCCCTTGGAATCCAGAAAAGATTCCTGCGGCTCTTTGCCTTACATCCTGCTTGTGTTTGCGAAATGTCCGTCATTTTCCTTGTTTTCAGATACGCCTTGAAAATCAGAGAACCATGAACAAAGAAGGTATATTGTAATGAAAAAAGCATTGTCTTTGATGACTGCCGCTGCCTTGGTCCTGAGCCTGGCTGCCTGCGGTTCCACCGCTTCTTCTGCTGCATCTTCCGAAGCCGCTTCCCCCGAGGCCGCTTCCAGCGATGCTGCTTCCTCTGAAGCAGCCAGCGAGACTGAAACTGCTGAGCTGTCCACCGTTGAGCCGGGCAAGCTGATCATGTCCACCAACGCAGCCTTCCCCCCGTACGAGATGACCACCGATTCCGGCGAATTTGAGGGCATCGACATTGAGACCGCACAGGCCATTGCTGACAAGCTGGGCCTGGAGCTGCAGATCGATGATATGGACTTTGACGCTGCACTGCTGGCTGTACAGCAGGGCAAGGCCGATATGGTTATGGCTGGCGTTACCGTTACCGACGAGCGCCAGAACGTGATGGACTTCACCGACTCTTACGCAACCGGCATCCAGTCCATCATCGTCAAGGAAGATTCCGATATTGCCAGCGTGGATGACCTGGCTGGCAAGAAAATCGGCACCCAGCGCGGTACCACCGGCTACCTGTACTGCTCTGACGACTTTGGCGATGAGAACGTTGTTGCTTACGACAACGGCCTGACTGCCGTGCAGATGCTGAACAACGGCCAGGTTGACTGCGTTGTTATTGATAACGCTCCCGCTAAGGAATTTATTGCTGCCAACCCCGGCCTGAAGCTGCTGGACACCGCTTACGTGGAAGAAAGCTACGCAATCGGCGTTGGTAAGGGCAACACCGAACTGAAGGATGCCATCAACACCGCTCTGGAAGAGCTGAAGGCCGACGGCACCCTGCAGGCCATCGTGGACAAGTACATCACTGCTGAATAAAGCAGCTTTTTCACAAGTGCCACAGGGAGGTGGCCCACAGGGGCGCCTCCCTTTTGTTGGTAAGACCGTAAAATAAACGCCCGGTGCCCTGGTGCCGGAACACAGGAAAGGTGTGGAATGCGGATGGCCGCACAATACGAAATGCTGACCCAGCTGGCGAAAGCTGGTACAAAGCTGGATTTCGGGCAGGATCTGTTCGTTAAATTCTACCAGGCATTTATTGCCTCAAACCGCTGGCAGCAATACCTCAAAGGGGTCATCCCCACGCTGTATGTAACAGCAATTGCTTTGACGATCGGCGTGGTGCTGGGCAGCGTGGTTGCCCTGGTGCGTGTTGCGCATGACCAGCAGCGCCGCGGCCACCACGACCCGGCTCTTGCCGTTGCCAACGCTGTATGCAAGCTATACGCCACTGTGATCCGCGGCACCCCCATGATGGTGCAGATGCTGATTATGAGCATGGTTATCTTTGCCAACAGCCGCAACTTTACCATGGTCGGTGCGCTGGCACTGGGCATTAACTCCGGTGCGTATGTTTCGGAGATCATCCGCGGCGGTCTGATGGCCGTTGACCCCGGCCAGATGGAAGCCGGCCGCAGCCTGGGCCTGAACTACATGACAACCATGGTGCTGATCGTGATTCCGCAGGCCATCCGCTCGGTGCTGCCTGCCCTGGGCAATGAGTTCATCGTCCTTCTCAAGGATACCTCGCTCATCACCGTTATTGGCGGCAAGGAGCTGCTGTACGCTGCACAGGGCATCATGAACCGTACTTACGAGCCGATGTTCCCGTTGTTCGGCGTGGCGCTGATGTATCTGATTCTGGTTATGATCTTTACCTGGCTGCTTGGCAAACTGGAAGGGAGGCTGGCGAAGAGTGATCGTCGTTAAGGACTTAAAAAAGAACTATAACGGTCTGGATGTGCTCAAGGGCATTGACCTGACCATCAATAAGGGCGATGTTGTCTGCCTGGTTGGGCCTTCCGGCTGCGGCAAGTCCACTTTTCTGCGCTGCCTGACCCGCCTGGAAGAACCGGACGGCGGCACGGTTATGCTGGACGGCAAAGAGATCACCGAACGCGACATTGATGCCACCCGCGCCCAGATGGGCATGGTGTTCCAGCATTTTAACCTGTTCCCCCACCTGACGGTGAAAAAGAACATCACGCTGGCTCCGGTGCGCCTGGGCCGTATGAGCCAGGCTGCTGCCGACAAGCAGGCCATGGAGCTGCTGGAGCGCATTGGCCTGGCCGATAAGGCGGATGTTTACCCCAACATGCTTTCCGGCGGCCAGAAACAGCGCATTGCCATTGTGCGTGCACTGGCCATGAACCCTGAAGTGCTGTTGTTTGACGAGCCTACCAGCGCGCTGGACCCCGAAATGGTAGGCGAAGTTCTGGAACTGATGAAAGAACTGGCCCGCGATGGCATGACCATGGTGGTGGTGACCCACGAAATGGGTTTTGCCCGCGAGGTTGCCAACCGTGTGATCTTTATTGATGAGGGTGTTATCAAGGTCGATAAGCCCCCGCAGGAGTTCTTTGAAAACCCCGACAATCCGCGCCTGAAAGCGTTTTTGTCCAAGGTACTGTAAATCAAACTTTTGTCCGCCCCGTTTAGAATGGTGAGAGCTGTTCTGGATGGGGCGGATTTTTTTAGTTAGGAGGGAGAAAGGGAGGAGTTTTCGGCGGCAATTAGAATTATGCGGTATTGCCCTAAAAACATTTGTAGGGGACGATGCTTGCATCGTCCCGCGGAACCCTGCCGCACTGCGAACTTTTGCACCAAAATCCCAGACTCCAAACCGATCCCCCGCAAAACCAAAGGCATGCGGACCCTCGTATCTACCGAGAATCCGCATGCCTATTTCTTAGGGTGTATCTGAAAAGTCGAAAATTTAGTCTATTTCTACAAACACAGCGGGATTTTGCGAAATATCCGTTATTTTCTTTGTTTTCAGATACACCTTAGCTTATGTGATTTATGCGATACCCATTAAAGTCTTTCGCCAAGGCCTTTTTCAAAAGGCCGGAAAACTCCCGTAAGGAATCACTCCAGTTCGAAATCCCCCGGCAGCAGCAGGTCCAGCGCGGCATCAGCATCCGCGACCAGGCGCTTGGACTGGTTCAGGATGGCTTTTTCCAGCGTGTTACGGGCCATGCGTCCGTTGCCATTTTCGGCGGCGTTCTCTGACTGGCGGCGGTCGAAGAATGCCACCAACGGCATCGCACAGGCATCGTCCAGGCGGTACCCCTTGCTTTTGGCAATGCTCTGGGTGATCGCTAAAAGCTCAGCGCCTGTGTAATCCGGGAATTCAATCTGGTTCGGGAAGCGGCTGGCCAGGCCGGAGTTCGCCGTCAGGAACAGCGCCATCTCCTTGCTGTACCCGGCCAGGATCACCACCAGGTCATCGCGGTGGTCCTCAATACCCTTTACCAGGGTGTCAATGGCTTCCAGCCCAAAGCTGTCCTCGCCGCCGCGGTACAGGCTGTATGCTTCATCAATGAACAGCACGCCGCCCAAAGCGCTCTGGATCACCTGGTTGGTCAGCGGGGCCGTGTGGCCGACATAGCGGCCCACCAGGTCGGCACGGGTCACTTCCACCAGCTGGCCGCCGCGCAGTGCGCCGATGGCTTTCAGATACTTGGCCAGAATGCGGGCAATCGTGGTTTTGCCGGTGCCGGGGTTGCCGGTAAAAATCATGTGCATGTTCACATCGGCAACTTTCAGGCCCTGGGCCTTGCGCTTTTGCTGGGCCTGCACGTTCTGGGCAATGCCGCGCACAAAATCCTTTACTTCGTCAAGGCCCACAATGGCATCTAGCTCCGCTTCCACGGCATCCACATCGCCGCGGTACTGGCGGGGCAGCAGGGCCAGCAGGTCAAACGGTTCACCGCTGCCAATGGCGGCCATCAGGCGGCTGCCGTCCACCGTCAATTTGGCGGGCGTTCCGGCGGTAGGAATGTCGTCCGCATCCAGAACGTACTCTGCAAAGGCGCGGTAGATGCTGTCGACATAATCGCGCATGGCGGTCATGCCGCTGGTTTTGCCGTACTGCGCGGCAACCAGGTCCCGCACATCGCTGCCCATGGCAAGCACAAGGCCGCACTGCACCTTGACCCGCTGGGCCAGGTGGTTCAGCTCCCGCGCGGCAATGGCGGCCAGGCTTTCGGGGGTGAACGCCTGGGTGCGGCAGATGTCCCCCTCCAGCGCGTCCACGAACCGCGCGCCGAACTTGTCCGCCAGGGCGGTTTCGTCCCGGTTGGAGAAAAATACAAAATACTTGCCGGCAGCCTGCAATTCGCCGATCGCGCCGGGGGCCAGGGCGGTGCCCACATCCACCAGAATGCCGCGCTGCAATACATAGCGGCTGGTCAGCGGCAGAGTGCCGTCAATGGCCAGCGTTGCCAGCATGTTCAGGTAATTGGATGCACAGCTTTCGTAATGGTCAAAGGCCAGAACCTCGGCGTCAGACTGCAAGGCGGCATACAGGTCCTGCAAAAACAGCTTTTCCTGTGCGGGGCCGGGGTACAGGGCCAGATCCATCGTTTCAATCAGGGCGCTGTGCAAAAGTCCGCGGCCTGCCATCTCGTCCACAATGCAGGTCAGGGCATAGTGCCGCCCGGTACCGGTGGGGCCGCACAGCAGCATGCTGCCGCGGGCATGGGCGGTATCGGCGGTGCCCATCACAAAGGGGCGGCGGAACGCCTTGACCACCTGCCCCACAAAGGCATCTTGCCCCAGCACCTGCTGGCGCACCCGGTCGGCCAGGCCATTAAAGTTTTCCGGGCCGGCTTTTACCGGTTCTGCTGCGGGGGCAGGCTGTGCGGTTTTGCCGCCCAGCAGGCCGTCCTGGCGCAGGCTTTGGGTCAGCTCGCTGCTCATGCGGCGCACACTGTCCGCGGTGGCGGCGCCGGCGCGCTGCACGGCGTTCAGGGCGTCCGCGGCAGATTTCTGGCGTTTTTGGCTTTCGGCCAAAGCGTCCAGCTGGGCCTGCATGGCGTTCAGGCTGTTTTGCGCGGCATCGCGGTCCTGTTTGGTAGCGCTGTGGCGGCCTGTACCGGTCACACTTCGCACCCAGGCATCGTATTGATCTTCCAGGCTCATGGCTTTGCCCTCCGTTATATCAGTCGGCTTTTTTCACGGTAATTTTATAAAAGTTTTTGGTACTGCACCCGGCGCGGCCGCCGCCCGCACACGCGCAGGCGCATGCACAGCTGGAAACACAGGCACACGCACACGCGCAGCTGGAATGGTTGGAGTGATCCGAACCGCCGCTGCGCCGCCCGGCACCACCGCCGCGGGTCTTTCCGCCCCCGGCCTTGAAGTTTGCGGGTGGGGGAACGCGATGGTAGCCTTCTGGCGGGGGCAGATTACGGGCAACATGGATATGGGTGTGCCCGTTGGAATACCAGTACCAGTCGTCGGGGTCATCCTCGCCAAAACCACCGTTCCAGATCCCGTTTGTGCGGGAAACGGAAACCGTGATCAGAGCAATCACGATAATGACCAGAAGGAGCACGAAGAAGAAAACCAGTACCTGGTCACTGTCGTCATAATACATTTCGCTGTCCGTTGCGGCAGCATCGGGGGAGTAGTTTTGTGCTGTATGGGCGGGAACGCTGACATGCACCGTGGCGCTTTCGCCATGGTCCAGCGGGCCAAAGTTCCACACAAGATAGTTGCCGTCCTGGCTGTCGTTATCGGCCTGGATACCGTCCAGCGCCACCCAGCGGATGGTCAGCTCATCCACACACAAATCATCGAACCAGCCGGGGGTAAAGCTGTAGTCGGCGTTGCCGTCCTCGTTCAGCAAAAACAGATGGGACTGGTGTACCTGGAACGCAAAGTGTACGCTGCTCTGTGCGCCGATGGTGGCAGCAATATCCGGCGGGAAGTAGGCGTTGATAAAATCAACCTTGGCAAAGGAACCGCCGTCATCCACGGAACTTACGTTAAGAACTGTATCCGGCGTCAGGTTGACCAGGCTGTCGTTGTGGCTGTTGGGCAGGCCGATGCGCACCCAGGTCAGCGGTTCATCCAGGCTGCCGCCGATCACGTTCCAGTCCAGCTCATAGGTGATATCGGCGGAGCCATCGGCGCGGGTGTCCACTGTTACGGTATAGTGGGTGATCTCATCCATGTCGCCGTCATCCGCATGGGCGGGCAGGGCGGCGGCAACAAACAGCAGCAGAACGGCCAGCATAGCCCACAGCTGCGCGGCAAAGCGTAAAACGGATTGTTTCATCACAAACCTCCCTGTGCGGGAACGGTTGTGCCAAGCTGGCAGATGTGTTCCATTTTCGCACTTTCTTCCCGCACACGGCGGCAGGCGGGGGCATTCCAGATCTTGTGCCAGGGGTCATGCAGGATGTTGCCCAGGCCAGCGCCCTCCCGCAGCCAGCTCTGGCAGGGCAGAACGGTGCCGTCCGGCGCAACGGCCATGTTGGAAAGGCAGGCCCCGCAGCTGGGCACCTGGGTAAAGCCAAGGTCCAACAGTACCGCATCCGGCAGCCAGCCGGGGCTGGTAAAGTTGATCTCCATGTGGTTTTGTTCAGCATAGGCCATCGCGGGGCGCAGCACGGCGGTCAGTGTTTCCGGCGTTAAGCGGGTGGCCTTGCTGGGGCCGGTTTCGGCCCCGCCGGTGGGAATTAGCCCGCTGCAGGTGGCATAGCGCACGCCAAGAGAGTTGGCCAGCGCCAGCGTTGCGGTGTAATCCTGGTTCAGGCTGCACAGCGGGGTGTTGATGCTGACATTCAGCCCCGCCTCCACCGCATTGCGGATGCCGCTGATGGTGTCCGCATAGCCGGGGGCACCCACCAGCGTGTTATGGATAGCTTCATCCGCCGAATATAGGGTGACCTGCACGCTGTCCAGGCTGGCGTCCGCCAGTTCCCGGCAAAGGGCGCTGGTCAGCATACGGCCGTTGGTGTTCAGCCGGGTAACAAACCACTGTGCGGCATGCACCAGGCTGACCAGGTCATTGCGCATGGTGGGTTCGCCGCCGGTAAAGGTCAGCTGCGGAATGCCCGCCGCGCGGCATTTTTGGATAACAGCCAGCCATTGGTCGGTATCCAGCTCTTTCACCGCGCCAAGGGGCTGGTTGGCGGCGTAACAGTGCAGGCATTTCTGGTTGCAGTGCCAGGCACCGTCCTTTTCCATGGAGCTTACCATCAGGTCCATGCGGTGGGGGGCTGCCATATAGCGGGCGTAAGCGCCCAGGTCCATCGGCTGCACATGCACGGGCGGTTCCTGCCCGGCGGTCAGCGCGCGGAAGGAGGTCAGCATGGCATTCAAATCCGCGCGGATCTGGTCGGGAGCCGTTTTCGGGTAAACAGCAGCGGCGGTTTCCACAGCCTGGGCGGCAATGCCGGCCCACTGGTCCTCGGTGATCTCCTTGCCCTCAAAAGGCTGCAGGGCGTCCATCAGCCCTGCCAGCAGAATGGCCCAGGAAACGCTGAGCGGCAAAATATCCTGCCCGTTCAAAAGTGCAACAAACGGCACATTGCGCCGTGCTTTTTTGCAAGGGAGCAGGTGAATGCGCAGCACACCGGGGCCATCCGGGTCCAGGGTGACATGGCGCACAACGCTTAGGTGCTGGTGCAGATAAGAGGACTCTGCACGCGATAAAAACATCATCTAAAACACTCCAAAACAGATTTAGCGGCCAAACACATAAAAGCAGTGCCGCTGCAGTGGTTGACGATTAAATAATTCTCCCAAATGTGTTAAAAATAGTACAAAGAGATGATTCTGTCCCATTATACCATGTTAAGCAGGTGAATACAATCTACAACCCCAAAAACCTGACGATGCAAAAACAAAACCCCAGGCAAGCCAGCGGCGCTGCCTGGGGGAAATATACTGTAATACCAGAGAGAAAGCAGGCTGCGGTTCAGCCGCGCTTCATGCGGCCCAGCAGCAAATAATACCCCGCCCAGTCCAGCTTGCCGAACAGGGGGCTCTGCGTGCGCGCAGCTTCGGACAACATCCATAGCAGACGTAAGCTGTTCCAGCGGCAGGGCAGGTAATAGGGGCTGTAACAGTGCTCATGGCGCATTGTATCCAGCAGGCTTTTCAGCCATGGACTTTGCAGCGCGGTGCGGGCTTTGGCGCGGCGCGCGGGCATGGCATCGGGGTCCCGCCGCAAAATGTCCGCGGCACCCTCTGCCAAAACCTGTAATTCCGCGCGGTGCAGCGGCAGCATATCCTGCGGCGGGCAGGCAGCAGCGGTGCAGGCGGCGTTCAGCTTGGCAAAATGCTTGGGCCAAATTTCGCAGTAATTGGCGTGGTACTTGGTGGAAAGGGTGCCGGTGCGGCTGCAATCGTAAAAGGTCAGGGCGCTTTCCAGCACAAGGTAGCTGAAATCCGGCTGGCAGCGCCCCAGCAGAGCCAGATAATCCAGCACAAACTGCAAATCTTCGCCAAGGGTATAAGCCTGGTCAAAGGCAAGCTGCCGGGCGTATGTGCGCCGGTAAAGCTTGTTCCACGGCATGGCGATCAGGCAGTCCAGGTGCAGGCGGGCCAGGTCGCTCTGTTGGGCCGGGTGGGCTACTGTGGTTACAGGGGTGGTATCGTCCGGCTGCATGGTGTAGTGCCAGAGCACAAAAGCGTTGGGGGCAGCGGCCTGTGCCGCAAGGGCGGCGGCCAAAGCGCCGGGGCGCAGGGCATCGTCACTGTCCAAAAATACAATATACTCGCCGGTGGCGGCTCGTAGCCCGGCATTGCGCGCGCCGGAAACCCCGCGTTCCCTGCGGTGCAGTACCATCACACGGGAATCCTTTGCTGCGTAAGCGTCACAAATTTCGCCGCTGCGGTCTGGACTTTGATCGTCCACCAAGATCAGCCGCAGCCCGCCCGGCAGCTGCTGGGTCAGCACACTTTCGATGCAGCGGGGCAGGGTGGCTTCCGCCTTGTATACCGGAACGATCACACAGATGACGGGCTGTTCCATAGGTGACCTCCAAAATCGTACACAATGCGTACAAAATCATCATAAAAGCGTGCAGAAGAATAGCGCTGTGCCGTCTTTGCACCGGCGGTGCTCATCTGGGCGCGCAGATCCGGGTGTTCGTACAGCATGCGGATGGCAAAGCTCAGCTGCCCGGCTACATTGCCGTCACGGTCCACCAGCACGGCCTGGCTGCCGTCCAGATATTCCGGCATACCGCCGCTGCGGGTGGCAAGCACCGGTCGGCCGCAGCCCATGGCTTCCACCGCCACAAGCCCGGCGGCTTCCTCCACCAAGGTGGGCACGCAGACAAGGTCCGCCAGGCGGTAATATTCCGGCATCGAATCATTGGGCACATAGCCAGTAAAGCGCACCCGGTCGCCAAGGGTCTCGGCCTGCTGTTCCAACTTGCGCAAAAACGGGCTTTGCTGGGTACGGCCAAAAAACGGGCTGCCCACAATCAGCAGCTTGATGCGCGGGTCATGGATATTCTCCATCGCTTCCAACAGCTTGTGGATGCCCTTATCCGGCTCCAGGCGGCCGCAGAACAGTACAACAAAATCTTCCGGCGCAAAGCCGAGGGAAGCCCGCAGCGCAGCATCCGCCGGGCCGGGCACAAAGCGGGCGGTATCAATGCAGTTGTGCAGGATGTAGGCATGCTTGCGGTCCAGCTCGCTGGTTTTGAGGTAATCATCGCGGATAAACTCGCTCAGGGCCAGAATACCGCCGTAAATGGCGTCCATCTCATGGCTGCAGCTGGTTTGGCCGTGCAGGTGGGCCAAGCAACGCCGCTTGCCGAACATTTTGCTGATGGCGCTGCACTGGGTCAGGGTGCCGCCCTCCGCCACAATCAGGTCCGGTGTGGGCAGCTCCAGTGCAAGGGAAAGCTGAACCTTTTGATACCACGGGTCATACGGGGCGGCAACGCCAAAGCAGCGCTCCAGAAACACCATGGGGTAATACCGGCGCACGCCGCGGGGCTTGGCAACGTACAGCATTTTGGTGTGCTGCAGCCCTTGTGCCTGGGCGGCGGCTTCCGGGTCCGGGATGCTGGCGCACAGCAGGTCCAGCTTGCCCGCCCGTTCATTTTCACGGATCAGGTGGGTGACAAGGGTTTCCACCGCGCCGCCCTGCACAGCAGGAACCGGCAGCTCCGGCGGCGGAACCAGCAAAATGCGCGGTTTGCGCGGTGTATTCGGCGAGCGCAGCGGCAAAATGGACAACCCCTTTTTTCGTTGGTGTGAAAGTTTGATGTGGACGGAAAATTAGTTAGGAGTTAGGAGGGAGGAGTTAGGAGGGAGGAGTTAGGAGTTTAATTAGGAATGGGGTAGGTAAAGAATAATTAAAAAAGAATAAAGAATAATGGTGGTGGACCGCGGCGCGCAGCGCCGCTCAGGAAATATTAGGCTTTGGAATGTTTGAAAGTGCGTGATGAGCGGCAAAATATTCTGTAGGGCGCGATGCCCTTATCGCGTTGGGGAGAAACGCAAAATGGTTATCGCAAACCTAAAAATTATTTGTAGGGGACGATGCTTGCATCGTCCCGTGGCCGTTTGTCCCATATACAATCCTTGGAAAAACGCTATGACATTAGGTCAGCGGGCGCACAATGTGCACCCCTACGGTCTCTATGGGGAAAACGCGTGCTTCAATATGTTTTGAGCGTATTTTGTTTACCCGTTCGCGATCCAATCCCTATTTTTATTCTTATATTCTATTATATTAAAGTTTTTTCGCCGAAGCCTTTTTTTCAAAAAAGGCTGGAAAGCTCCCGTAAACAATCACTTTGCCGGGCAAAGGCTTTCGGCGGGCATCATGGCCCAGCGGGCGGCGGAAAGCTTTTCGGTCATCTTCATGTGGCGGCAGTTGGGCAGGTAGCTGATCAGCCCCTGCATCAGAAACTGCTCCTTGCTGATGGCCTTGACCAGCTGCGGCTCCGGGTTCTGGCGTACCTTGGCGCACAGGAAAAGATACCGCCGCCAACAGGCAGCATAAGCCGCATCAATCACCGAACGGTCCGCGCCGTTCTCGACATAAAAGCGGTACCGGTCAGCCAGGCCGTCCACCGCGTCAAACGCGCCGGGTTTCAGGCTGGTGCGCATAATGCTGCCGGAACGCAGGCGGTAATTGTACAAAACATCCGGCAGGCACACCACTTTATCGCACCGCCAGAACAGCCGGTGCGCCACAAAATCATCCTCGTGCAGACGGCCCTCCGGGTAATGCAGCAGCTTCCACACCTCGGCGCGGTAAAGCTTGTTCCATGCAACGGTGTAATAAGTGCCGTTGGGGGCATAAAAATCATTCAGCAGATCCTTGCCGCGGAACACACCTTCCTGCGTGGGCGGGGTGAACACCGGCTCCGGCAGGGGCTTGCCGTTCTCCTGTACATCCTCCACTGCGCAGATCGCCATGTAGGCGTCGTGCGCTTCGCAGGCTTCGTACATCTTTTTCAGGTACGCCGGGCGCACCACATCGTCGCTGTCAATAAAGGCATAATAGCGGCCGCGGGCCATATCAATGCCGGTGTTACGTGCGCCGGAAAGCCCCTGGTTCTCCTGGTGCACCACTTTAATGCGGTTGTCCCGCTTGGCAAGGCGGTCACACAAAGCGCCGCTGCCATCCGTTGCGCCGTCATCGATCAGCAGCACTTCGATCGTGCCGTAGCTGGCCGGGAAATCCTGGTCCAGAATGCTCTGCACGCACTCTTCCAGCCAGGGCTCTGCGTTGTAAATGGGAACGATCACACTAACTGCAATATGTTCCATCTTGTTTTTCCCCCTCATTCCTCAGTCCGTTTTGCTGCCATGCAGCTTGCCGCGGGCGTGTGCCAGCGTGTAGGTCAGCCCCGGTGCGGCGCAGAACAGCACAGCGCGCGCTTTTTCGGCACCGGGCACATGCGGGCAGCGCAGGATGTCCGGCAAAATGCTGTCCAGATGCTTTTTGTGCTTCAAAAATTCCGGTTTCAGCTTTGCCATGGCTCCGGCCTCGCTGGCCTGGCACCAGAACAGGTAAAACACCTTCCAGTACCATGCCACGGCCCATTCATAATAACCTTTATATTCGGTTTTGTCCGGCTGCGCGGCAAACCAGCCCAGCCAGTTCCAGTACATTTTCAAATCATCCAGCCGCCGCGGCGGAAACAGCACCTCGGTCATCTGGCCGCCGCGCCGCCGGTAGTGGTACAGCACGCGTGGCACACAGTAAACATACTCGCCGTCATACACGCGGTGCAGCTCGCTGGCATCATCGCCAAAGAACATGGTTTCGTCAAAATGCACGCCTTTATCGCGGAACAGGCGGATGTCAAACAGCTTGTTCCAGCACAGCAGCCCGTAAAAGCCGCCGGTTTTAAAGGTATCCAGCAGCAGCTCCATGGCCATGTGCCGCCCGGCAATGTTGATGTTGACCCCGGCCCCCGGCACGGGCTTTTCCTGTTCGTCCACCGCGTCGGCATTGCAGGAGGCAATGCGCACATCATTTTCGCGGATGGCATTCAAAAGTGTTTCGTAGAGATCCGGATCCACCAGGTCGTCCGAATCCACAAAGCCGATGTAATCCCCGCGGGCATTGTCCAGCCCAACGTTCAAAGCGGAGGCCGGGCCGCCGTTTTCCTTGTGGAACACCCGGATGCGCGGGTCGGTTTTGGCAAGCTCATCACACAGCTCACCGCAGCCGTTGGGGCTGCCATCCTCCACCAGCAGCAGCTCAAAGTCCGTAAAGCTCTGGGCCAGAATGCTGCGCACCGTGCGGGGGATGTAATCCTTGGCGTCATATACAGTTGTCACAATGGAGATGGTCGGGTTCGGCATGCAAAACGTTCCTCTCATAAAAAGCGGTTTTTCAGCTGGGTATAAGCGGCCAATAGCCAGGCGCTGTGCAAAAATACCCCCAGCCGGTAGGGCAGCGCCAGCAGGCGGTTGGGGTCCGCAGTCAGGCGGGCGCGCAGAGCTGCGCGGGCATCAGCATCCTGCAAAATGCGGGCAAACAGCTGCCGCCGCTGGGCAAACGGCATGCGGCCGGGGCAGCCGGTCAGCAGCCCATATTGATTTAACGCGGCACGCACCCGGCTTATTTGCACCAGGCGGTCAATTTCTGGTGCAGGCAGCTTGGCATCCGTCAAGAATGCTTCCAGCGCGGGGCGGGTCACAGCCTCGGCGTCCAGCAAATCCCCCCGCAGGGAGCGGGACAGACTGCCCGCAAGCATATCATTCTGATTATAGTATACACCTGCAAGGCAATAAATGGCAGAGTTTTTTTGTAAAAAAAGCAAAAACCGCAAATATTGAAGATTAAACAAAACATCTTCATTGATTTTTAAGCGTGGGTCAAACCGCAGCTTGTTCCGGCGGATCACATCCAGCCGGAACAGCTTGGGGTAGGGGGCGGCGAGGTAGCCGCTTTCAAACAGCAGCGGGTCCAGCGCATCCCCCAGCGCGGCGGGGCCGGCATAGCAGCCGGGGGCCAGCGGATTGGGGGCAGGGCCGCTGGCGCGCACCATGCCGTACAAAATCAGGCCCGGCTGCGCATCAAATGCAGCGGGCAGCGCCTGCCACAGCCCCGGCAGCAGGGTATCGTCCGCATCCACAAACAGCACCCACTCGGCACCGCTGCGGCACAGTGTATCCAACCCCGCGTTGCGCGCGGCGGATGCCCCGCCGTTGGGCTGGTGCAGTGCGGTAACGCGGGGGTCCTGGGCGGCAAGGGCATCACACAACGCGCCGGTGCCGTCCGGGCTGCCGTCCTCCACCAGCACCAGCTGCAAATTGTCCGGTGCACCCTGCAGCACGCTTTCAACCGTCTGGCGCAGCGTGTGCTCGGCCTTATAGCAGGGGATCACCACCCCAATGGCGGGCAGGCTCACAGTGTTCCCTCCCTTTGCAGGACTTTGCGGTAAATTTCAATCATCTGTGCGGTGTTTTTGGCCGCGTCATGGGTCACCCGGGCGCGGATCTGCGCGGCGGTGCCCAGCGCCGTGCCGTGGTCCGGCAGGGCAAGCACCTGTAAAATGGCCGCGCTCAGGGCGGCATCATCCCCGGCGGCACCGTACAGCATCCCCTGCACGCCGCTTTGCAGCATATCCGGGATGCCGCCTGCCGCGCTGGCCACGCAGGGCAGGCCCAGCAGCATGGCTTCGCCCAGACTGTTGGGGCTGTTCTCGCTGTAAGACGGCAACAGGAAGAGATCGGCATCCAGGTAAGCCTGCCGCATGGCGGCGGCATCCAGCGGGCCGGTGTACTGCACATGGTCCGCCAGCCCCAGGCGACGGATCAGCTGTTTGCACCAGGTCTGGTAGGGGAACATCCAGTCAATCACCGGGCGCAGCAGCGGCCCTTTGTCCAGCGGGGGCCAGCCCGCCACCCGCAGCACCGCGCCGGGGTACTGCGCCAGCACGGCGGGCAGCGCTTTGAGCACGGTATGCAGGTTTTTGAGCGGGTAGTTGCCTTGGCTGAGCAGCAGCACCGGCGCTTCGCCAAAGGTGCGGGGGTGCCACACCGGTGGGGTGTAAAACTCCGGGCGCAACGTTTCGTTGCAAGGGTAATAACTGGCCTGCGGGGCCAGCTTTTGAACGGCGGAACGGTCAAAGCTGGTGCGCCCGGTCACATGGCGGGCGTTGGCCAGCACGGCGGCTTCGCTCTGGGCAAGGGTGTCAAAACGGGCCTGGTTCACGTCCAGCAGCCCGCCCGGCACATGGCGGTCAATCAGATGCTGCGCCGCGCAGGAGTGCAGCAGCCGTGCTGGCACGCCGTCATTCAAGTGCAGGGCACAGTCAACCATCACGCCCTGGATGCCCACCAGCACCGGTATCCCTGCCGCCTGGGCCGCCTGCTGTATGGTGCGGGCGGCAGCGTACTCGGTGCCCCAGATATGGACAAGATCCGGGGCAATCTTTTTGAGCAGGGCAGAAAAGTTTTCCACACTTCCGGTGGGAACCAGTGCAAAACTTACGCCGCTTTTGCTGCAAACGGTTAAAGTTTCCGCGCGGGCATCCACGCTGGCAACGGTAATGGCCGGGGCGTCCGGTGCGGCGGTCATGCCGCCCAGCGCGCCGGAAAGCCAACCCCCGCCGATCTCTTTTGCCTGCAAACCGCAGGCATCCGCGGCAGCAGGGATGGTGATGCTGACAAGCCAGAGTACCTTCACATTAGCCACCTCACAAATTCAGCCGCAACCGCCTGCGGCACCAGCTCAGGGAAGAGATCACACACTTCCCCAAAGGGCAGCTGTTTACCGCACACTTCACCCAGCCAGCGGTGCAGAATATCCGCAGCATCAGCCTGGCCTTGGTGCAGCACCAGCGCCAGCGGATAGCGGGCCAGATAGGGCAGGGCAGGGTCGTTTTCGATCACGCAGAGGTGCAAAACTGGCTTGCCCGCAGCAAAGTAGTCAAACAGTTTGCTGGGCAGTTGGTTGTCTACCGCGTTGCCAAGGTTCAAAAGAACATCGGCCTGTGCCTGCATGGTGCGGGCGGTTTCGGCGGGCACGGGGCCGGGCTGTTCAAACTGTTCGCCCAATACAGCCTTGGTCTGGGCAGCGTCCGCGGCAAAGTATTGCCAGCCGCCGCCTGCCATCGTCAGGGTCCAGCCGCTGGCCGGGCCCAGGGCGCGGAAAAGTTCCAGCGCAAAGCCCGGCTCCCGCAGGCCGGGATACAAAGAACCGCAGAACACGCAGCGCTTTTTGCTGTCTGCTGCATGGTTCGGCACTGCCGCCGGGGGCACCAGACTGGGAAAATCCAGCACATGAACTTTTTCCGCCGCCGCGGCCAGCGGGGCGCCGGGGGCGTAATCCCCAACGGCCTGCCGGGTAATAAAGGCGGCGGCCAGATGGTTCAGCAGCTCCAGCTCCCGCGGGTAGCCGCCGGGGGCCTGATAATCCCGGTTGGAAGCATAGGGGTCCAGCTGCCAGATGGCCTTTTTGGCCTGCACCTGCGCGGTTTCCAGCGCAAACGCGGCGCGGTAGGGCGCACAAACAGCGCAGATCACCTCAAAATGGAACGCAGCATCCAGCTTTTCCAGCTCCCGGCGGGTATCCACCACCCGGCGCGGGGCGTGCAGCACCAGCTGGCGGAACGCCGCCGCCACCGCCGTGGGGTGGCAGCAAAGCCGCGCCAGCCGCACCGGAATGGGCGAACCGCCACTGCGGCCGTTTTCCAGCGCGGCGTTCATCAGGCGCTCGTCCGCAAAGGCAAGGCAGTGCACGGTGCAGCCGGGCAGCTCCGGCTGGGGATGCAGGCCGTCCCATAGTTCCAGCAGGTGTACGGTGTGCCCGGCAGCACAAAGCACCCCTGCCAAACGCTGTGCCATCAGCACATTGGCAGAGGTTGGGTTTTCCACATTATCCAGTATAAATAAAATACGCATGGTGTTTATCCTGTGCAAACGGAGTCAGCGCCGGTCTTTTAACATGGTACGGCACACTTTGCGCCACAGCACCGGGCAGTTGATGGTTGCCCACGCCGCCGCGCGGATGGAAAGCGGCAGCCGCGGGTTGCGGCCAAGGTTAGGGTCCTGCAGCCCGGCGCGGATGCCCACCCCCAGCTCGTTGATCTGCACGCGGTAGGCGGCGGCATCGTCCCGCCGCAAAATCATGCTGGCAAGGTAGACCAGCTTTTCGTAATAAAAGGCGTTGGCGCTCTGCTGGATGGCCGGGCTGGCATGCTCGCGGATGAACACGGCGGCCTGGCGCTGCTGGTCAATGCTTTCCGGCGGCAGGGCACGGTGGCTGGCCGAAGCCGCGTGCTGCCGGTAATGGTAGCCTGCAAAATCCACATAGGCACAGCCGTCTGCCGCGCTGAAAATCTGCCAGTTGGCCACAAGGTCTTCGTTGTAGGCAAGGCCGTTGTCCATGATCTCGGCGGTGATCAGTTCGTGGGCGTACAGCTTGTTCCACAGCCCAAAGTCCACCCGGTGGTCATGCAGCAGGGCATCCAGATGGGCGGGCGGCTGAAACACCGTGGTCTGGCTGGGCGGCAGGCTTTCCGGAGGAATATCCTCGGTAAAGCAGTCATACCGGCAGCAGGCAATCTGGCAGCGGGTGGTTTGGGCAGCGCGGTACAGCGCATCCAAAAACTGCTTGTGGTAGCAGTCGTCCGCATCGCAAAAGGCAAACCACCGGGCGTTCAGGTTCAGCCCCGCGCGCACCCCGGCAGCGCGGGCGGCGGCAACACCGCTCTGGCGCTGGTGGATCACAACAAACCGGGCGTCCCGGCTTTCCCACGCGGCGGCAAGCTCGGCGCTTTCATCGGTGGAACCGTCATCCACCACAAAACAGGCGAAATCGCCAAAGGTCTGCGCAGCCAGGGATGCCAGACACTGCTGCAAAAACGCAGCGCCGTTATGTACCGGCACCACCACGGCAATGGCAGGGCCTTTGAACTGGGGCTCGGTTTCACTCATGGCTGCACCTCCTTTGTATATTTCTGCGTCTGCTCCAGGTAAAATTTTTGCAGGATGCCCGCGCTGGTGTGCACATCAAATCCGGCGGCAATGGCTTTGGCCTGGGCGTTGGGGTCACGGGTCAGGTCCGCCGCGGCAATGGAATCAGCCCAGGCGGCTTCATTCTGCAAGGGCAGGTAGTGGATGTTGCCGGCAAACGCCGCGCCGGGGTCCACCGTATCGGCCACAAAGCAGGGCAGGCCGGCGGCCTGGGCTTCCACCAGCACAACGGGCAGCCCCTCAAACAAACTGGGCAGCAAAAATACATCCATGGCGTGGTACAGCGCGGCCATATCCTTGCGCACCCCGGCAAAAATTACCCGGTCGCTCAAGTTAAGCTCCTGGGCAAGGGCACGGGTGGAATCAACCAGCTCACCGGTGCCGATCAGCACCAGCCGGGCGTTGGGCATGCGGCGGCTGACCCCGGCAAAAATGCGCAGCAGCCCGGCATGGTTTTTCTGCTCACAAAAACGGCCCACATGGCCAAACAGAATTTCACCTTCCTGCACGCCAAGCTCAGCGCGCAGGGCGGCGCGGGCGGCGGGATCGTGGAGGGCGAACACATCGGTCATAATGCCGTTGGGCAGCACGGTGAACGGGTGTTTGCCGTACAGCATCTCCCCGGCGCGCTGGCTGCAGGCAAAGCGGTGGGTCAGGTCGTGGTCAAAGCGGGAACTCATCAGCCGGTCCAGCTGGCCCACCAGGTTGTGCTCATAGGCAGTGTTGTGGCTGTGGCCTGCCCGCACCGGCACCCCGCAGCGGCGGGCCACGGCATTATAAAACATGCCAAAGCCGCTGTAATGCCCGTGGATGACCTTGTATTCCGGGTGCGCGGTAAAAAAGGCGCGCAGGTCATGCAGGTATTTCGGGATATTATTGTCCTGCCGCACCGTCAGCTTGGTAATGTGCCCGCCCAGGGCTTCAATTTCAGCATCATAAAAGCAGGGCTTATCATAGTGGTACAAAAAGTCAAACTGTACCTGGCTGCGGTCCACGGCACGGTAGACATTCATGACAAAGGTTTCCATGCCGCCGGCGTCCATGGCGGGCATGATTTGTAATACGCGGATCGGCGGCAAAGTGCGCCCCTCCTTTTGCGGCTTGCCGGGGGAACATCCACCCGGCAGCGTTTGGCATTATTCCTGTTCCAGCGCTGCCTTGCAGTTCAGCAGTTCGGCCTTTGCATTGTCCGAAAGCACCGGGTATTCGTGGCAGCTCTTCTGCAAAGCATCCAGTACAATCTCGCTGACCAGGTAGCGGGTGTACCATTTCTGGTCAGCCGGGATGGCATACCACGGGCTGTGCTTGGTAGCGGTTGCGGTGATGACTTCATCAAAGGTATCCAGATATTCGTCAAAACGCATCCGCTCTTTCAGGTCGGAACAGGAGAACTTCCAGTTCTTTTCCGGGCGGTCAATGCGCTCTAAAAAGCGCTTTTTCTGTTCGTCCTTGGAAACGTGCAGAAAGATTTTGACCACGCGGTAGCTGTTCTCGTACAGGTATTCTTCATAGCTGCGGATCTGGCGGTAGCGCTTTTCAAAAAAGTCCTTCTTGCTGTCTTCCAGCACGCGCGGGGCCATCTGGTAGGTCTTTTGCAGGTCGTGGACCTGCACCACCAGAACGTCCTCGTAATAGCTGCGGTTGAAAATGGCAATGCTGCCGCGGGGCGGCAGAACTTTGTTCACCCGCCACAAAAAGTCGTGGTGCAGTTCCTCGCTGGTGGGCTGCTTGAAGCTGGTTACCTGTACGCCCTGGGGGTTCAGGCCGCCCATCACATGCTTTACGGTGCTGTCCTTCCCGGCGGCATCCAGCGCCTGCAGAATGATCACAAGGCCCTCGCGCCCATCGGCGTAAAAGGCGTCCTGCAGGGCGGCCATCTTTTCCAGGTTTTCGGCAGTTTTGGCCAGGATATCTTCTTTCTTTACATGGTCATCCTTGCTGTCGCAGGGCAGCTTGCGCAGCGCGCATGGGTGGGAACCATCAAACAAATAGCGGTCAGCCTTCATCCGGGCGGCCTCCTTTCTGCAAAAGGACAAAGTTATACTCTCTCAGTATACCCGTTTTGGCCCCTATGTGCAACCGCAAGATGCAAAAAAGGCATTGCAGACGCGCGGCCCGCAATGCCTTTTTTCATAATGACAAAACAAAATCAGAACGTCAGATTGCCGAACTCGGAAAGCTTCAGCTGTTCGTTGTGCTGCTCGGCCCAGTTGATGCTCCACGGGCTGCCGAACAGCAGCAGGTGGTTGCCCTTCAGGTCCTCGATGCAGCGGGTGTCGCTGGTCAGGTCCAGTGTTTTGGGGTCCAGCTCGTCCGGATCATTCATGATCCAGCGCAGGTGCTCATACGGCAGGGTCTGCATACGGATGTCAACGTTATATTCGTTGCGCAGGCGGTATTCCAGCACTTCCAGCTGCAGCACGCCGACCACGCCGACGATAACTTCCTCCATACCGGAGCCAAGGTCGCGGAAAATCTGGATCGCGCCTTCCTGTGCGATCTGCTCCATGCCTTTCACAAACTGCTTGCGCTTCATCGTGTCCACCTGGGTCACGCGGGCAAAATGTTCCGGTGCAAAGGTGGGGATACCCGCAAACTGCACATGCTGCTTGCCGGTGCACAGCGTATCGCCAATGGAGAAGATGCCCGGATCAAACAGACCGATGATATCGCCGGCATAGGCTTCGTCCACGATGGCGCGGTCGTCAGCCATCAGGCTGGTGCCGGTAGCAAGCTTGATGTTCTTGCCCTCCTGCACATGGAATGCTTCCATGCCGCGCTCAAACTTGCCGGAGCAGATGCGCAAAAACGCAATGCGGTCGCGGTGATTCTTGTTCATGTTGGCCTGGATTTTGAACACAAAGCCGCTGAACTGCTCGCTGCAGGGATCCACCACATCGCCGGTGGGGGCATCCTTGCGGGGCAGTGGCGGCGGGGTCAGGCGCAGGAACTCTTTCAGGAAAGGTTCCACGCCAAAGTTGGTCAGCGCGGAGCCAAAGAATACGGGGCTCAGCTGGCCGTGCTGCACAGCGTCCAGGTCAAACTCTTCGGCGGCGCCATCCAGCAGCTCAATGTCGTCAGCCAGCTTCTGGTGGTTGGCCGCGCCGATCAATTCGTCCATTTCGGGTGCGCCCAGCTCGGCGGTGATCTCGTCCACCATCTTCACGCCGTTGGCGCGGCCATCGCTTTCAAAAGCCAGCACCTTGCGGGTGCCGCGGTCAAACACGCCCTTGAACTCTTTGCCGCAGCCGATGGGCCAGTTCATCGGGTAGGTTTTGATGCCCAGGATCGTCTCAATGTTTTCCATCAGTTCAAACGGGTCGCGGGCTTCGCGGTCCATCTTGTTGATGAAGGTGAAAATGGGGATATGGCGCAGGGTGCAGACCTTGAACAGCTTGATGGTCTGGGCCTCAACGCCCTTGGCGGCGTCGATGACCATGACGGCGGAATCCGCCGCCATCAAGGTGCGGTAGGTATCCTCGGAGAAGTCCTGATGGCCGGGGGTATCCAGAATGTTGATGCACTTGCCCTGATAGTTGAACTGTAAAACAGAGGAGGTAACAGAGATACCGCGCTGTTTTTCAATATCCATCCAGTCAGAAACGGCATGTTTGGCGCTCTGCTTGCCCTTGACGGAACCGGCGGTCTGGATGGCTCCCCCGTACAGCAGCAGCTTTTCGGTCAATGTGGTTTTGCCGGCGTCCGGGTGCGAAATGATCGCAAACGTCCGGCGGCGCTCGATTTCTTCACGCAAAGTTGCCATGAAAGTCAATACTCCTTTATTCCATTGCAATGTGACTTTTTACGGTTGTCTGCTTCCGTCACATGGGGAACACTCCTCTATCACTCTGGTTTTCAGGCGGCACCTGAACTATTACAAGAAAGGTTACAAGACATACCTTTTTATTTTACTATGATTTTTAAGGGATTGCAACGCCTGATACCAGATTTTTGGCCGGTAAGGGGAGAAAAAAGCAAAATTTGATGGAAAATGCGTGGTGGTGGGCCATCATCACGCCGGGGGAGAAAGGCAAATATTTGACTGTACGCCACAGATTCTAAGGCAATACCACATAATTCTAAGTGCCGATTACGGCGAGCGAGGCGCGGCACTTAGAATTATGTGGTATTGCCCTAAAAAATTTGTGTTGTCCCCTGCAAAATAAAATCAAAGAGCGAACATACCCGTCAGGACTTACTTATTCGCCTCCGCATGGGCGGTGGCTTCCGCCACATACCCTTCGGCATTTTTTCGGTTGGCTTCCACCAGGGCGGGGCTGGCGGCTTCACGCACCTTGGCGGGCACACCCATGGCCACCATGCCGTCCGGGATCACGGTGTTTTCCAGCACCAGCGCCCCGGCGGCCACCACGGCATTTTTGCCCACCACGGCGCCGTTCATCACCGTGGCGTGCATACCGATCAAAGCGCCGTCCCCCACCGTACAGCCATGCACCACTGCACTGTGGCCGATGGATACATTTTTGCCGATCGTTACCCCCAGGTTTGGCCCGGTGTGCAGCACGGCGTTGTCCTGGATATTGCTGTTTTTGCCAATGCGGATGGCGCCGGTATCTCCGCGCACCACCGCGCCGTACCACACGCTGCTGCCAGCGGCCAGCACAACATCCCCGGCCAGGGTGGCGTTGGGGGCCACAAAGGCTGCACTGCCAACATCCGGCGTTTTGCCGTATACTGTGATAACTGCCATAATTTTACCTCCCTGCCCGGAATAATTCTACCGCCGGGCACTGTTAGTTAAATTGAAAAACAAGCCTGTGTTTGTTATACTTTTACCATATTAAATAATATATTACGTTGCTTCAGGAAAAGCAATCAGGGGGAAACAAATATGATAAAAATGGTTTGCAGCGATCTGGACGGCACCCTGCTGCAATATGGGAAAAAGCTCATTGAGGGCGAAATTTTTGATGAGATCCGCGCTTTGCATGACCGTGGTATCCTGTTCTGCCCGGCCAGCGGGCGGCAGTATACCAGCCTGCGCAAACTGTTCGCCCCTGTGGCGGACGATTGCATCTACCTGTGCGAGAACGGCGCGGTTGTCTACCGCGGTGGCAAAGTAATCGCCAAAACGCCGATGCCCCGCGCCCTGGCAGAAGAAATCGCCTGGGATTTCTGGAACAACACCGAGGACTTAGGCGAAGTGATGCTTTCCGGCGAAAACATGTCCTACCTGATGGAGCGCGGGCACGGCGTGGTGGACCGCATCAAGTTCATTGGCAACAATTATACGGTCATCACAGACCCCGCCCAGATCCCGGAGGATATCGTCAAGGTGTCCGTCTATTTGGTGGACGGCGTGGAGCCGTTTGTGGAGCGCTTTGTGCCCAAATGGCAGCAGGCCAACTGCGCCGTGGCGGGACCCAAGTGGATCGATACCACCGTGGCCAACAAGGGGATTGGCGTACAGAGCATCTGCCGTGTGCTGGGCATTGACCCGGCGGATGTGATGGCCTTTGGCGATAACTATAATGATGTTGCCATGCTGGATTTGGTAGGTCACCCTTACATTATGTCCACCGCTGCAGCGGAGCTGCGCCGGCGCTATGCAAACCATACCCCCCGGCCGGAGGATACCCTGCGTGCCTTCCTGGCCAGGCAGGAAAACTGAAACCGAGTGAATCCACAATATTGTTAAAAACATTTTGTTGATTTTGTGAAAGTTTACAAAAAACGACAGGGTGAAATGCAGTGTTTGCATTGACTTTGCTCAACGTTGCTGGTATAATCAAATTGTTAAATTCTCCACAGGCTTGTTGAAAAGCTGTGGAACAGAGAGGAAGACGCATCTATGAAGCAGTTTGATTATACCATTCAGGAAGCAGTTGGCATCCATGCCCGTCCGGCCGGTTTGCTGGTCAAAGAGGTCAAAAAGTATAAGAGCACTGTTACCGTCATCAAGGGCGATAAATCCAGCAACGCGCTGAAACTGATGGCTTTGATGGGTATGGGCGTTAAGTGCGGCGATACCGTTACCGTTACCGTGGAAGGCGAGGACGAGGATACCGCAGCACCGGCACTGGAAGCTTTCTTCAAAGAGCATTTGTAATTGAATCCTTTTGTTTGCGGCACCTGCCCCAGCAAGGCCCTTACCCGGCGCTGGGGCAGGCAGCCGCATTTTGTTTTCTGCTGCATTTGGCTGTATAAAATAACCAGTCAGGATCCCATTGAACACCAAAGAAAGGACGCTTGTTATGATCAGTATTCAGGGCAAGGGCGTATCTTCCGGCGTTGGCGTTGGCCCGCTTTATTTCTATCACCGCACCAAAACCGAGATCCCCCGCTATACCGTGACCGATCCCGATGCCGAGTGGCACCGTTTCAAGGGCGCGCAGACCGCCGCCATTGAGCAGCTGGGCGAACTGGCCGAAAAGGCCCGCGCCGAAGCCGGCGATGAAGCCGCCATGCTGTTTGAGACCCACCAGATGATGGCCGAGGATCTCGATTACGAGGAAGCTATCTCCGACCATATCAACAATGAAAAGATGAACGCCGAAGCCGCGATTTCGGATACCGCAGTTCAGTTCGCCGCCATGTTTGAATCCATGGACGATTCCTACATGCAGGCCCGTGCGGCAGATGTGCGCGATGTATCGGATCGCATCCTGGGGATCCTGTCCGGTGCAGTGCAGGGCGGTATTGCTTCGGATGTGCCGGTGCTGCTGGCTGCGGACGACCTGGCACCTTCGGAAACTGTGCAGCTGGATAAATCCAAGATTTTGGGCTTCATCACTGCGGGCGGTTCCGGTTCCAGCCACACGGCCATTCTGGCCCGCACCATGGGAATTCCCGCCATTGTAGGCGTGGGCGATGCCCTGAAGCCGGAGTATGAGGGCCGCTCCTGCATTATTGACGGCGCTACCGGTAATGTGGTGATCGACCCGGACGATATGACCCGTGATTACCTGCTGAAAAAGCGGGAACAGCAGCTGCGCCTGCAGCGCCTGCTGGAGACCCTGAAAGGCCAGCCCAATGTGACCAAGGATGGCAAGAGCATCCGCATTTACTGCAACATTGGCTCCCCGGACGACGTACATGCCGTGCAGGTCAACGATGGCGGCGGCATCGGCCTGTTCCGCAGCGAGTTCCTGTACCTGAACAGCCCGGATTACCCCACCGAGGACCAGCAGTTTGAAGCCTACAAAAAGGTTCTTGCCGATATGGGCGGCAAGGAAGTTATCATTCGCACGCTGGATATCGGCGCGGACAAGCAGATCGGCTACTTTAACCTGCCCAAAGAGGATAACCCGGCTATGGGCATGCGCGCTCTGCGTATCTGTCTGAACCGCCCGGAAATCTTCAAGACCCAGCTGCGTGCCCTTTACCGTGCTTCCGCGTTCGGCAAGCTGGGCATCATGTTCCCCATGGTGACCAGCGTGTGGGAAGTGCGCGAAGCCAAAAAGTACTGCGAGGAAGTCAAGCGCGACCTGAAAGCTGAGGGCATTCCCTTTGCGGAGGATGTGCAGGTCGGCATCATGATCGAAACCCCGGCAGCGGCCATCATGAGTGACCGTCTGGCCAAGGAAGTGGATTTCTTCAGCTGCGGCACCAATGACCTGACCCAGTACACCCTGGCCTGTGACCGCCAGAACAATGATCTGGGACGTTTTTATGACCCGCACAACCCGGCAGTGCTGCGCCTGTTGAAGATGGTGACGGAGAATGCCCACAAGAACGGCATTTGGGTTGGTATCTGCGGCGAGCTTGGCGCGGACCTGACCCTGACCGAAACCTTCCTGGCGATCGGTGTGGATGAGCTGTCCGTCAGCCCGCGCGCGGTGCTGCCCCTGCGCAATGCCGTGCGCATGACCGATACCCGCGAAAGCGCACCTCGCCTGCTGGCCGCCATCGATGCCGAGTACCCGGAAACGCTGTGAGGGGCTTTACGGAGAATTTGTGTTCCTTCTTTGAAAAGAAGGAACCGAAGAAACTTTTAGTATAATAGAACACAAAAGAGAACACAAAAGATAAATAAAGGCGCATCACACAAAATCATCGTGTGGTGCGCCTTTTTGATGTTGGCTTTATAGAAATTGGTACAAGTTGAAAAACAATCTGTAAGGAACGGTCTGGACCGTTCCTTACAGAGCATTTTATAATGTGTTGCAAACCAACAAAGCATCTGTAGGGCGGGGTGCCCTCACCCCGCCGCGGAGGAACCATGCCTATCGCGGTAAACGCTGCAATTTATTTGTAGGGGACGATGCTTGCATCGTCCCGCGGAGCGTGTAACGGTAAAAATCTACCGCGCACCATCACCCCATCACCCGAATTACCCCCAGCACCAACAAATGCACCGGGTAAAACAGATAGAAAAACCAGTGCGAAAATTTCTTTCCCCGCGCCGCCCGCTGGCCATTGTACAGATACAAGATCACAAACCCGGATGCAGCGATCCCTGCCATGCTGCCGCAGGCCATCAGCAAACACTGTGCGGTGGGGTAAAGCCACACGCTGCTGGTGTAATTCAGCCAGCCAAACAGCGCGGCAGAAAGCGCAAAACTGAACCGCAGTCGTTTTTGGTCCTGGCCGGACCAGCGGAAGAGCAGGGTGAACACCGGGGCCAGCAGCGCCCAGTCACAAAACAACGAACCAAAAATCAGCAGTACGATCAGCACGCCGCGCAAAAAACGGTTCCGGATGGTTTCGATACACAACAAGATGCAAAAACACAGGAACAGCGTGAACATCATGTTGAAATCCTGAAATTCCAGAATGCCGTTTTGGGCAAACGCCATCGAGAACGGCACCTGTGAAACCACACCGAACCCGAACAGCCGTAAGGCATACTGTTTGCGGCTGTGGGTGTACCGGAAGCCCTCTACCAGGAAATAGCACATGGTAATGGCGGTAAAGTAGCCGATATCCACCAGCACCTCGTACCAGAGGGTGCCCGGCACCAGAAAAATATTGGCGATGTGGTTCAGCAGCATGGCGGTTATCGCGATGTATTTGATCACATCGCGGTTCAGCACCCGCCAGCCGGGGCTTTGTGTTTGCTGTTGCAGCATTGGCAGCACTTCCTTTTTTGGGGCTTCACAGCGGCAGCGGTTATTTTTCCCGCTTCATGACAAAGCAGGGCAGGGGAGCGGTATCGGCCCAGTTGGCAAATTCGCAGATCAGCACGGTATAATCGGCCAGCGGCAGGCTGCGGAAAAACTCTGCCGCAGCCTTTTTCTCCGCATTGCCGATCACCTTGCCGCTGTACAGCACCGCGGCAAGCACGCCGCCGGGCTTCAGGGCGTCCAGCCCGGCCTGCAGCGCGGGCAGGGTGGAATCTGCCGTGGAGTGTACATCGTGCGCGGCACCTGGCAGCCAGCCAAAGTTGAACATCACGCAGTCCGCACTGCCCGGCGGGGCAAAGCGCAGCAGCTCCCGATGGTCGCAGCATTCCGCGCGGCCAATGGCAGCCATGCCGTTGGCGGCCAGCAGCGCATTGGTGTTGGCCGCGGCCTGAGGCTGGATATCCAGCCCGATCACCCGGCCATTTTCCCCGGCAACGCTGCATAAAAATAGGGTATCGTGCCCGTTGCCGCAGGTGGCATCCAGATACAGTCCGCCCGGTGCCAGTGTGCTGCGCAAAAAGCGGTGGGTCAGCTCCACTGCCGTCAGGTCCGGCACGCGGCGGCGCACCAGCAGCCCGCCGCGCGGCACAAAACCGAACTTTGCCGCCAGCGCCTGCGCAGCGGTATTGCCGGCATCCGGCAGTGGCGCGGTGAATTCGCTGGGGGCAGTCCGGTCAAAGCCGCCGTTCTGGCGCAAAACCTCCCGCAGCAGATAGCTTCCGTACCCGCGGCTCTGCCATTCCGGGGCAATTTCCAACGCTTCAAAACAATCGGCACAGGTAACGGCATGGCCGATGCAGCCTTTCTCTTTATATAACGAATAGACACAGCGGTTTTGTGCGTCCGGTGCTGTTTTTTCAATCCGCATGGGCAAGCTCCCCCTAATGTTTCAATCTGCAACTGATTGTACGGCATGGGGCGGATAAAGTCAAACCACAGCCCAAACTGACCGGATTTTTGGAGATTTCACATTTCTTTCACGCAGTCGCGAAACTGTTTTCACAATTAGCGGTTATACTGTAGGCACAAGGTTGAGGGAAGTAAGAAAGACAAAGCAAAAGCTTCCGCCAGACCGTGTATCACCGCCCGGCGGCCCCCAAGCGCCGTGCGGCAGAACAAAGGAGAGATTTTTCATGAGTGAATATGATTATTCGGGTCTTTATAATAATGGCGGCCCGCAGAATAATAACGGGCAGCCAGCGGGCACTCAGCCGGAACAGCCCCAGGCAGAGCAGTCCGGTTACCCCAATGTGGGCAGCAGCGGAGTGAACACCGCCAACACCGCACAGACAGATTATTCTAATTATTCCAGCCAACAGAACAGCAGCTATAACCCCCAGGGCCCCGCTGCAGGCAATGGCGGCAACGGTGGCAACGGCAATAACGGCGGCTACAATGGCTACAGCTATTCCAGCAACCCACAGCCCCCGCAGAACGAGCCCAAAAAGAGCCACGGCGGCAAAAAGGTTTTGCTGCGTGTGGCGGCCTGCATCGGTGTGGTAGCCCTTGGCTTTGGCGGTGGCCTGGCAGGAACTGTGGTTGCCAGCCGCACCGGCTTGACCGGCGGCCAGGTTGTGGTCCAGCAGGTCCAGCGTGACACCAACACGGATTCTGTATCCCAGGGCAGCACCAACGGCACCAACCTGTCGATTCAGGATGTTGCCGCGCTGGTACAGCCCAGCGTTGTGGCCATCACCACCGAGCAGATGGTCAGCACCAACACCTGGTTTGGCGGCAGCTATGTGCAGAGCGGTGCAGGCTCCGGCGTGATCATCTCGCAGGATGGTTACATTGTGACCTGTGCCCATGTGGTTTCCGGCGCAAATAACATCACGGTACAGCTGGCAGACGGAACAGAGTATACCGCAACGGTCGTTGGCCAGGATTCTACTTCGGACGTTGCAGTCCTGAAAATCGAAGCCACCGGTCTGACTCCGGCTGTGATTGGCGACAGCGACAGCCTGGCTGTTGGCGAAACCACCGTTGCCGTTGGCAACCCGCTGGGTACCCTGAGCAACACCGTTACCAATGGTATTGTCAGCGCCTTGAACCGTGAAGTTACCGTTCAGGGCAACGATATGAACCTGATCCAGACCAGCGCTTCCATCAGCCCGGGCAACTCCGGCGGCGGCCTGTTCAATGCAAACGGTGAGCTGATCGGTATTGTCAACGCCAAGAGCAGCTCCAGCGATGCAGAGGGGCTTGGCTTTGCAATTCCCATCAATACCGCCATGGAAATGGCAAAACAGATGATCGAAAAGGGTTATGTTGCCCGCCCGGCCATGGGTGTTACGGTCATCACCATCAATGATGCCCAGACTGCTATGCAGTACGGCGTCAGCAACTATGGTGTGTATATCTACCAGATCGCATCCGGCAGCGGTGCCGAAAAAGGCGGCCTGAAGCTGGGTGACCGCATCATCTCCATTGATGATGTGGCAGTCTCCAGTGCATCCGATGTACAGAAGTATTGCCAGAGCAAGGAAGTTGGCGATACCGTTACCCTGCAGGTAGAGCGTGATGGCAAGGTCATCAGCTGCGAAGTGACCCTGGGCGAAAGCACCCAGTCCACCGCAACGGCTGAAAACGGGAACTAAGTTCTTTACGGGAGTTTTTGTTCCTTCTTTGAAAAGAAGGAACCGAAGAAACTTTAAAAATAAAATTAAGGCGCATCACACAGGGATTGTGTGGTGCGCCTTAATTTTATTTTATGTGATAATATGATGAAAGCTTCTGCTTCCTTCTTTTCAAAGAAGGAACAAGATCCCCCGTAAAAACCTCACATATCATGATTCTCAATCAGCTTGCGGCCCATCAGAACGCCCATGACGGAGGCCATCATCAGGCCGCGGGTCCATCCGGAGGAATCGCCCAGGCAGTGCAGGCCGGAAATGTTCGTTTCCAGGTCGGTGTCCATCTTGACCTTGTTGGAATAGAACTTCAGCTCCGGGCTGTACAGCAGGGTTTCCGGTGCGGCAAAGCCGGGGGCAACATGGTCCACCATCTTGATGAACTCAATAATGCTCACCATGGCGCGGTACGGCATGGCGGCGGTAATGTCGCCCGCAACGGCATCTTTCAGGGTAGGGCGCACATTGGAATGTGCCAGCTCCTTGGCCCAAGTGCGCTTGCCGTCCAGAATATCACCGTAGCGCTGTACCAGAATGTGCCCGGCACCCAGCATGTTGGTCAGTTCGCCAACCTTCTGGGCATAGGCAATGGGCTGGTTGAACGGCTCGGTAAAGTTGTGGCTGACCAGAATGGCCAGGTTGGTGTTGCCGGATTTCAGATCCTTGTAGCTGTGACCGTTGACGACCGCCAGGTCATTGTCATAGTTTTCCTGCGCGACAAAGCCGCCGGGGTTCTGGCAGAAGGTGCGGACCTTGTTCTTCCACGGGTTGGGGTAACCGATCAGCTTGCCTTCGTACAGAACCTTGTTGATGGTCTCCATGATCTCGTTGCGGCACTCCACACGCACACCAATATCAACGGTGCCGGGCTTGTGGGCAATGTTGTGCTCGGCGCACAGCTTTTCCAGCCAATCTGCACCGCGGCGGCCGGTGGCAATCACAACCTGGTCGGCGCGCAGCTCGCGGCGCTCACCCTTTTCGGTGATCACAACGCCCTTGCACTCGCTGCCTTCCAGCAGAATGTTGTCACATTCGGTGTTGAACAGCATCTCCACACCGCGGGCCAGCAAATAGTTCTGGATGTTCAGGTACAGCTGCTGGGCTTTTTCGGTTCCAAGGTGGCGGATGGGGCAGTCCACCAGCTGCAGGCCGGCCTGGATGGCGCGCTTGCGGATCTCCTTGATCTCGCTGCCCTCGTAAATACCTTCCACATGCGGGTCAGCGCCAAATTCCAGATAGATCTTGTCAGTGTAGTTGATCAGCTCCTGGGCAAAATCCTCACCGATCAGCTCCGGCAGCTCGCCGCCAACCTGATAGGAGAGGGACAGCTTGCCGTCCGAGAACGCACCGGCACCGGAAAAGCCGGTGGTGATGGCGCAGGTGGGCTTGCAGTTCACGCAGTGGCCGGTTTTATCTTTGGGGCAGTGGCGCTTTTCTACCGGTTTGCCCTTTTCAATCAGGCAGATGCGCGGGCCGGTAGTTTTGCTGCTTTTGCGCAGCAGTTCCAGTGCGGTAAAAATACCGGCCGGGCCGGCGCCAACGATAATCAGATCATAATTGTTCATGTAGGGTAATTGCTCCTTAAATTTACAAATAAGCGCCGTTTCAGCGCAGGGTAACATCAGGTTGCGGCATTCGCTGTGGGCTCTTGGTCGGGTTCCGGTGGTTCGGTGGTCAGCTCCGGGGCTGGCACATCGGGCAGGTCCGTTTCGGCAGATTCTTCTGCAGCGGGTTCAGCTGGGGCAGGGGAGGGGGCTTCGGGGGATGGCTCCGGTGCGGCAGCGGTTTCCATTTCCGCCTTGGCAGCATCCAGCCTGTCCAGCGCATGGAACTCCATCGCAATATAAATGGTGCAGCACAGGTTCAAAATGCCCTCTGCCAGTAAAAAGATGCCGGACAGCAGCAAAAGATCCACGTTGCGGTTGTTCAGCAGCTGAGAACACGCCAGCAATGCCCCGCACAACAGCGAAACAATGCTGAGCAGCAGCACCACCCACCACTTTTGCCCCTTGCGCTTGGCAAGGGCAAAGGAAGACTGTGCGCGCACCACGCCATCCACCAGCAGCATCAGGCCAAACAGCAGCGGCAACAGCCATTCAAAGGTCATGGCGCTTTGTACGGTACACAATAGTGCCCACATGCCCAGCGCAATGGTGGGCAGGCTGAGCAGCAGGCTGACGGCGGCCCGGATGCTGCCGTTATCTTTCTTAAAATAACCGTACAGGCTTTGCAGCCCGCACAAAACCACCAACAAGCCCAGCGCAATGCAGAACACATCGGCAACCGCCTGCGGGGCAAGCAGCAACAGCAGGCCAAGCAGAATGTACAGCACACTGAACACCAGCATGCCCGGTTTGATATGGCGCAGCATACAAACCCCTCCTTATACAGAGGCAGCCGTTTTCTGGCCGGCTTCCATTGGCAGCAAAATGTCGCGGTGGCACTTGCGCATAAACACAGCGCACAGCGTAACGGCAACCAGCTCTGCAATGGGAAAAGCAAACCACACGGCGTTTACATTACCGGTGTGGCTCAGCAGCCAGGCGGCAGGCACCAGCACAACCAGCTGGCGGATCACCGAAACCAACAGCGCCAGCGTGCCGCGCCCCAGCGCCTGAAACGCGGAGGAAGAAATTACGTTGAAACCTGCCATCGGAAAATGGATGGCAATAATGCGCAAGGCCAGAATACCCATGGCCAGCATGGTGGGGCTGGCGTTGAACACACCCAGCAGCACATGTGGGAAAACTTCGGCCAGAATCAGGCCGCACAGCATAATGCACTCGGCAAAGCAGACAGCCAGTTTGATGGTTTGGGTAATGCGCTTGGGCTGGCGGGCACCGTAATTGTAGCCGATAATGGGCACCATGCCGTTGTTAATGCCAAAAATAGGCATGAATACAAAGCTTTGCAGCTTAAAGTAAACACCAAACACCGCAACGGCGGTGCTGGAAAAGGCAATCAGGATGTTGTTCATCGCAAAGGTCATCACGCTGCCAATGGCGTTCATGGCAATGGAGGGGATGCCCACCGCGTAAATGCGCTTGATGGTGGACCCCGCCGGGCGGAAGCCTTTCAGCGTTAGGTTGATGTCCTTATTGCACAGCAGGTTCATCGTCAGCCCGGCAGCTGCGCCGATCCACTGCCCGGCTACGGTAGCCACAGCAGCACCGGCTGCTTCCATGCGGGGCATGCCGAACAGACCGAAGATGAAGATGGGATCCAGCGCAATGTTGACCAAAGCGCCAATCAGCTGGCTGGCCATGGCGAACGCACTGCGCCCGGTGGCGACCAGCAGTTTTTCCAGCATGCACTGCAGGAACAAGCCCATGCACCATAACGTGCAGATGGAAAGATAATCGGCACCGTACTGCATGATCTGGGCATCGGTGGTCTGGGACGCAATGAACGCCCGCGCGCCCAAAATGCCGAACACCAGAAAGGCGATGCCGCCGCAGAACGCTAAGAACAGGCCGTTCATCGCCGCGCGGCTGGCCTCGGCCCGGTTGCCCTCACCCAAACAGCGGGAAAGATAGGCGTTTACACCAACAGCAGTGCCCACGGCAAAGGCAATCATCAGGTTCTGGATGGGGAACGCCAGCGAAACGGCGGAAAGCGCCGCTTCGTTCACACGACTGACAAAGATGCTGTCCACAATGTTATAAAGTGCCTGAACCAGCATCGAAATCATCATAGGTACTGAACACGAAAGGAGCAGCGGGCCTATCGGCGCGCTGCCCATTCGGGATGCAGAGTATTTCTGTACGGAATCACTCATTCCTGATTAGCTGCCTCCATTGCTTTTGCGGCCTGAACAATCAGCTGGGCACAGGCATCCTGGCCAATTGCTGCATTCAGGCAAAGATCATAGTTTTTCGCTTCGCCCCAGCGGTTTTCAGTATAGTAGTTGTAATAGCTTGCGCGGGCACGGTCATGCTTGGCCAGATGGGTCTCCCATAGGCGATCGGGCATATCCTTGGCATCGGGGCGCACTTTGGCGTTGGCCACGCGGATATCAATGGGGGCAAACACAAAGGTGCGCAGCACATTGGGGCGGTCGCGCAGAACATAGTCACCACAACGGCCCAAAATCACACAGGAGCCCTGGGAAGCAACTTCCTTGATGACATTGGACTGCAAAATGTACACCTGGTCCGCCAGGGGCATGGTGTTGCCCATCATGTAAAGGCTGTAGATCAGGCTGCCGCTGCGCTGGGTCTCGCTGGCGGCAATGGCTTCTTCCGTCAGGCCGCTCTTTTTTGCGGCGATGGTGATCAGCTCCTTGTTGTACAGGGGAATCCCCAAAAGATCAGCAACTTTCTGGGCAATCTCGCTGCCGCCGGATGCATATTCACGCGCCATCGTAATAACCAGGGGTTCCTTCATTGTCTCCACCTCACAAATAATAATAGTGATGGACATAATAGTCCTACTATAATAAGTATAAACGCTGGTGGAACAAAACGCAAGAGCAAGGTTAAACAAAACAAAACGGTGCCGTTGGGGCAAACTGCATAGCAAAAGCAGGCAGTATTTTTGCCTGCTTTGTGCATAAATCCAATCTGTCCGCGCAACACTAATGGCATACACAACACGAACGGTGCGGTTGAAAATTCCGGGCGGCAGGTTTTGCGCCCGATGTTTTGGCCGTACGGCAAGCAAAGGACGGGGGAAGATGAACAGCATTAAAGCATTTTTAAAGGCAAAAGGGCTATATCTTGTCTGCCTTGCGCTGGTGTTTGCGGCAACCATTACCGGAATTGCCGCCATCCGCAGCGTGGTGCGCGGGGTCGAGGACCTGACCCGCATCCAAAAGCAGGCCCTGGAGGAGGGAACAGACGTATGGGATTCACCGGATGCCGCCGTAAACCAGCCCGCACAGGATGTTCCTGTGGCGACAGCGCAGCCATCGCCCGCGCCGTCAGCTGCGGGGTCTGCATCGTCATCCTTGCAGCAGGGGGCTGGGCAGTCTGGCAGCGCCTCCGGCGGGACTGGCAGCTCTGCTGCTTCGTCCGCGCAGCAGGGAACCTTGCCGCGCGCTGGCTGGAACGGTAAAGTCAGCCAGGCGTTCAGCGGGAATGCGCTGGTGTATAACCCCACCCTGGGGGACTGGCGCACCCACAACGGCACGGATTATACCGCCGAACAGGTAACGGCGGTGGCCGCCGGTACCGTGACCGCCATTGCGGATGACGCTCTGTGGGGCCGCGTGGTGGAAGTGACCGACGCGCAGGATCGCGTGTGGCGCTACTGCGGGTTGGAAGAAGTTGCCGTGACCCAGCGCGAAAAAGTAACCGCCGGGACCCGCCTTGGCACCACAGGCAACGTGCCCGCCGAAGCCCAGCAAGGCAGCCACCTGCATCTGGAATGCCGCAAAGCCGGCGCCTGCCTGGACCCGGAAAAGAATTAAGGCAATACCGCATAATTCTAAGTGCCGATACGGCGAGCGAGGTGCGGCAG
>OLWA01000877.1_pt1 | contig 34671 bp, 26 predicted proteins | sample 1673251 | NCBI WGS metagenome assembly OLWA01 (sample SAMEA3178937, study PRJEB25190) | human gut metagenome | biome: human gut; feature: human-associated habitat; material: faeces | place: Austria | collected 2013 | reverse complement strand
ATCTAAAAAATCGGTAGACTTCTTTATTTATCCCTCCATAGACACACTTTTTGGAACAGTATCTCTTTAAGACGATCTGCCCCCTTTTCATCATACACATGGACTGGAACATGTATAAAAGGTGCTCCATCCGGCAATCTGGCTGCTAAATGAATAACAGCATCTTGCCCTAGACGAATCTCTGCTTTCTTGCACGACGAAAACAATGTCATACAAAGATTCCGGTTTTCATATCCAATGCACTAGCAATAAATTACATAATATCTAGGTGGATTAGATCCCCGTTTGCGATATATTAATCATAATATGGACAGTCTGTTCTTTGGGAATTTATTTCATGGGACCTCGCCAGGCAGACTGTTCTGACGCACGAAAACTAGCTGCGTGTTTACACCTTGAGCAGAATGCCATACAGCCATGCCATCCAACCATTATGATTACTATTATGCAACCGTCTCAAAAAGCAACCATCAAAATCAGCTATGAATGCATAATGACATCCAAAGCAAAAAAATCCTCCAAAAACAGCACAAAAATATAAAACACCAATACTCCTCGCGACGTGCACGCCCATTGAAATCCCAATAATGAATCCGGATACAATCCATTCCACAATACCCGCTCATTCACATGTTTATAATTCAACAAGCTATTGTTTACCGTGTGTATAAAGATATAAACAAAGTCCTAAAACTTCGTTATCAATTCTTGTCAAATCATTGACAATATTTGCCAACACAATTGATATAATATTACTTTGTAAGAAATTTCATAAATATTGAAGATATGGCAAGTGTAAAAATGCTACTGAACAAAAGCCGAGTTCGAACGGATGGTACCTACCCCCCCCTCGTTTTCCAAATAATTCACCACCGAAAGAAAAAACTGGTATATACACCCTACAAGTTGTTGCCTGAAGAATTCGATGAGAAAAAAGCAAAACTAATCTACATCCCGGGAGGTAGATGGCGATCAAGAGAGGTTTCTCGCATAAACAAGATGCTTGCGCATAAAAATCAAAGCATCAAGCAGCATATTGCCTTATTGGAACAACAAGACAAGCCTTTTGATATTACAGATATTTTATTTCTCTATTCAGTTGACCAGCATGAAATTAATCTGCTCCAATATTTTGACCATCAGATTGAACGCAAGCTTTTAATGAACAAACTAGGCATGGCCGCAGCATTAAAAAGCACTAGAGCGTCATTGGCGTCATTCCTTGGTCAACGTATAATCAAATTGGCGGACATGAATAGTGCATTTATCCAAGCCTACAAAGATTATCTTATACAACGCGGGAACACTCCTAATACAATATGTTTTTATCTGCGAAATCTAAAATCCACATATAATCATGCTCTACATGAAGGCTATATTCGCATGGATAATCCATTTAGATTTGTACACATAAAAACCAATAAAACGATGAAAAGAGCCTTAGATAAAACCACGTTGCGTAGCCTCTATAAAGCTGATCTTTCATCCCAACCTCATCTCGATTTGGCTCGAGACCTGTTTATGTTCAGCTATTTTTGCCGAGGAATGCCATTCGTTGATGTCATTTACCTTCGAAAAACTGACATTTGTAATGGAGTTATATCATATCGCAGGCATAAAACAGACCAATGGCTGCATATTGCGGTGACTCCGCAATTGACATTGTTACTTAACAAATATACCAATCATACAGAATACGTGTTCCCCATACTTAAAGATAATTCGTCCATTCAGGAACAGCACAAAATGTATCGTTTGGCATTGGAACGAGTAAATAGAAATCTTAAGCACGTTGCGCGCTTGTGCAATATTCCGATCCCATTAACTACCTATTGCGCGCGTCATAGCTGGGCGACACAGGCAAAAATTGCTGGAGCCCCGTTAGCAGTCATAAGCGAAGGACTTGGCCATACTTCGGAAAAAACCACATTGATATATTTAAAAGAATTCGACAGGAATGTGGTAGACGCTATCAACGAAAAAATTTCCTTACTGTAAAAATGAAGAAAAAAGGCTAATAAAATGCTTTTTTTGCTATATTTGGAATAAATATCTATTCTTAATAGAGAGGCTGAATCAACCATGCCCTAATTTCTTTCTTCATTTTGTCGAGACAAATGTAGTTATTTTTTTACTATTTCTTTTATCAAAAATTGCCAATCTCTTTACATTTATTGCCAATGTTGTTAATGGAAAGGATGTATAAGAGGATCTACTCGACATTAGATATATAAGTACCTATTGCTTAAAATATTATTTTCTTGTGGAGCATACATCTATCTTTCTATATCGTTTAAATAACTCTAAAGGCGTACATCCGAAATTTGCCTTGCAAAAGCGAGTGAAGCTACTCTGACTGGAAAAATTAAATTTCGATATAATACTACTGATTGATGCATCTGGCTTCGTTAGCTCAAATATTATTTTTTGTTGAATTTGTTTCAGCAACCAGCGATGCGGTGTTTCATTAAACTCCTCGAAAAATTTTCTTCTAAAGCTCCGGGAACTCATATTTGACCTCCTTATCAATTCTTCCAATGGAATCATTTTATCAGTGTTCTCATATATAAATGCTCGAAAATCCAGTGATCCCGTGATAATTGGATAAAATAGCAGAGCGATTTCTTCTTTTGTATAAAACCCTCTTAGATAGAAAAACAATTCTCGGTGCTTCATCTCATGAAAATGAGCGCATTGCATCCCATTCTTCAAACAGTAGACCAATAGATCTAAGTACGCATCTAAAGGATAACGAATCGCAGTTGGCTGAAAATCGTAGTATTGTGATTCACATATTGATCTATAGTTTTGTAAAATTAACTGATCACATCCACTCAATGGGACAGAGAAGATCATATCGAGTAGTTTCACATGACTTTCTGCCACCACAGACACATTACATCCGCGAGCTAACAAGATCATTTCGGCTTGGTTTAACTTGCGATTCAGGAACAAGTTGTTATCCAGCAAACAGGTTCCTTCGAGTAAAAAAAGCAAATGATTTTTTGTGAGATTTTCTCGAATAATTACATCTCCGGGACCAAATTCCTTATAAAGAAATCCCATCCCAATATTGACCATATAGTGATTACAGGTTAGATGCTCTTCTATATAGAGCAGGTCCTTTAGTTGTGTCTTCTCCATTGCTTGATTCAGAATCGTTTCTGCATATTCAGATATAATACATTAATTTTTAGTGCGATAAGCTATCGCATAGAAAGATATTGCATCACCAATTAGCGCTCTTTCTACTAAAACAACAATTTTTCCATTAGCAACTCTTTGATAATCTTATCATTATTTCATAAAAGCAACAATCCGGCTCTATTAAGAATAGAGCCGGATTGTTTTGTAATGAAACAATCTCTCATTCAACAGGATATTCACCCTATACAGAGTCATATCCTAGCATTGTAAATAGAGATTATCAGGTTGATCAGTCAAGTCGATTTGTATTTATGTGTATGGAGATATGGTAGCAGAGCAGCAGACAACGAACTAACACTTTTGTGTCAAACTTTATCCTTTATTCTTTAACTAACTAATTTTTACAATTATGAGAAAAAAAACAATTTTTTCGTTCATGTTGGCCTCCTTGCTCATGGCAGGGATGAGCTCGTGTGACAAGACGACGGATGGGGCTGCGGCACCTCAGGGAGAATCCGGAACTATGAAGGTTGTTCTGGGATTTGATCAGACAAAGACCTATGCAACGTCGACGGCCAAACCGACTACGTCCTGGCAAAAAAACATCAAATCCGTTGCCATCTTCCTGACCGACAATAACGGTGAGATCAAGTATGCCCAGCCGATAGAGTATTCGGGGGACAACAACACTGATCAGCAGGAGAAGACGTTGACGGGAGTACCTGTCGGTAGCTATACGGCATACGTTTTTGCCAACTGGGATCAGGGAGATCACAAGGATGCGTCCAAGGCTACGTGGACGGTTGCTGCAGCCAAAGGACGTAATATTGCCGATCTCTATATGGATGCCATGGCCAGCTCTGATTTTGAGACCGACAAACATCAGACCTCGGAGGCCAACTCGAAAGGCTATGATCAGGCTCCGGAGATTTTCGTTGCCAAGGTGGACAACGTCGTGATCGAGGCAGATAAGGAGAAGGCTGCGAAGTTCAGCCTGACGCGTATTGTCAGCCTTTTCCGAGTACGTATTGATCAGAGCGTGAACACCAATGAGAACCGGAACAACACGATCAATTTCAAGGACGATAAAGCTTCACTGCGTATTCGTCGCATCAAGACGGGTACTACCGTAACGGGGACAACGCACAGCAATAGCGGAGTTACTCCCGAAAATACGGTATTCTATGCCAAGGGAGCGTTCTCGGGTGAAAATCCTTCGGCCGATTATAGCCAAGGCGAGGTGCTGACGGATAAGTTTACGTCCTGGAAGGATGTCATTCTGATTCCGGCCGGTTCGAAGGATACCAGCGCTGAGAAGCTTGATGTCGTGATCACGGGTATCACCACGGATGGTACTTATGTACCGGCAGGAGAGGAGAGTGCATGTCCTGCAGGATCGCAGATTGCGTGGGCCGGCGCCGTAAATGCTGCGCTTACGGCGAATGGAATCCTTGAAGTGAACCTTACGCTTCAGAGTGCAGGAACTCTGGTAGATCCTACGAACCCCGATCATCCGGTGCCGACTCCTACCGAATACGGCAGTCTGAAGGTACAGGTGAGCCTTTCCGACTGGGGCAACATCGAAAGTACCTCAATCATCATGTAAGTCCACTCAATATTTGCTCGAAAGAGAGAGGAGCATATTTGCTCCTCCTCTTTTCGAACTTTTACTTACCCGGCGGATTATTTACAGGGAGAACAATTGAATTTTATATGGGAAAATATTACAAAAAGAGTCGATTGCTAGCTTTGAGTTTGGTAATCCTGGCTGCGGTATCCTGTACCTATGACTACTTTGTCGATGAAACAAATTTCAAGATCTATATTCCCCAAATTAAGGAGGGAAGCATAGAAAATGTGTTGGTTTCCATTCATGATGCCAGCGGCAAACATTGTTATACAGTCTTCAAAGAGGCCCCATTCGATCCGTCAACAGTCGGGAAAGATGGCATTCTGCGCTTCAAACTTCCTTGGGGACCTGACTATAAAGTAAGTTGTTTTGCCAATATTGACAAGAACAGCTATGTTGTAGGGCAATCCTACGATAATTCATATATTTCCGAACTGCCCGGCGGTGATCTCAGTTCCCTGGCCGGCCCCGACTTCCGGGTGGTATTGCAGGACGGTATTACGGCATATCCGATCGAACGCCCCGAGGGGCAGAAACTCGATACGGTCAACTTGGATAATTCCTGCGTATACAAGGGACACATTTCCTGCGAATTCAGGAACCTCCCGTCCATTATTACGCAAATAGATATCAAATATAAGGGGGTGGGTACTCGGATGTACTACGACGGAAGCTATCGGAATCCGGATGACCGGTATGTCGCATGCAGCTACCTGCGTCTTGAAGGAGCAAATGTTGTTACCGGCCCGACGGCTCTTTTCCCTTCCAGCGGAACGCATTATCTGAATGCAACAACGGAACAGCGCGAACCGCTGAGCCTGGAGATCCGATATCGGAGTTCCGACGGTGCTGACCTTGGAGTCACCACTGTTCCTCAATCAGGAGGAGCCACGCCTCCTCAGATCACGGATGATCAGGGCCATATCATCGAGTGGGATGGCTATCTGAATCCCAAGCAGCACCTTAAATTCATATTCGAGGGTTTTGTTCTGATTAAGATAGAACTGGTCGGTTGGGGCGATATCGAACAAGGGGATACAACCCCCATGTAAAAAATTGAAGGGACTAATTCAAATATCAGAAATATGAAAAAGTTAATCAAAAAAACTTGTCTGCTGGCTGCTCTGCTGTTGGGTATCAGTTCGGTACACGGGCAAGCTATCAAGACCAACTTACCCCTGATTCTCGCGGGCTCACCCAACGTGGGTATCGAATGGAACATCGGGCAGCAGTTCTCCGTCAACGGCGACGTGCTGTGGATGCCATATATGTTCAAGAAGGATGAATCCGTCTTTCGCACGTTGATCGGAAGCGTCGATTTTCGCTACTACGTCAAACCGAAATACTACTACACCAACAATACGTTTGACGGCTTTTACATCGGACCGTATGCCATGTACGGCAACTTCAATATTGGTTTCAACAAGGGCGCAAACGAAACGAGTTACCGATGGAAGGGCTGGGGCGTTTCGGCCGGTGTCTCTTTGGGTTATAAGTTTTACCTTTCCCGCCGGTTCCGCCTCGACCTGAACCTTGGTCTTGGATATGCGCATCTGCAATACGACAAGTATCTGCTCGGCGGACAATGGGCTGAGTATCCCGTGGAAAAAAAGGATACGAAAATGTGGATCGGCCCGACAAAGTTCGGAGTACATCTGGTTTACAACATATTTAAGTAAGATATCGACCGATGGGAAAAGCATTACATTTTGCATATTTTCTGATAATGATAATTTGCTCCTGTATGACGCAGATCGCCGCGGGAGCATCACAAAGTCATAATGCTCTTGACGAACAAGGTAGCCGGAATCAGCCTCGTACAACTCGCCTGGAGAGTCGTGGGGATCGTGCTTTTATCCGGAAGGATTACGAAAAAGCAATGCGATTCTATGAGAGAGCATCGAACCGTCTGGTCCGCAAGGATCAACTCGAATGGGTCAGAATGGAGCTGAAGATGGCGCGTATATGCAATCTTCTGCAGAATCCTGATCAAACTATCTCCCATTATTCGCAGGTGTTTCAACGTGCCGACACGCTTCTGAACGTCGAGGATGCCTGCTATTACATCGATGCCATGCGTCAGCTCGACCAGGTGCAGGAGGCCGAGATCATTGCCCGACATTATGCTTTCCGCTCTCCCTATAATCGCAATCAGCGTTATCTGAATGCGTTGAACGCCTTGTCGAATCAGCATCACTATTATGCCAAAGGCGATTCTGATTTCTCCGTTGAATTGGTTGAAGGTTGCGGCTCCGAAGCCGAGTATTGGTTAGGAAACTGGCGAGGTCAACTGATTTGTGCCGTAAGTTCCAGTCAGATGATGGATCCCCGCAAGATCTTTTTCCATCAGACCGAATACTTCTCCATCAATGCCGATGGAATGAAAGAGGAACTGCAGAGTTTACCGCGCGAAGTGCAGAACGGTGCCGCCGTATTTTCCAATCACGTGATGGTCGTAACGGGTATCAACTACAATGGCAACGACCGCATTCATGGAGTTGACGTTCAGGAACTTTTCCGGACACAACTGTTCTATTCGGCTTACGACCCCAAACGTCGCGGATGGAGTGCCTTGATGCCCCTTTTCGAGCATCAGGAAAACGCTTGCTACGGACACCCCGTGCTTCTGAACGACGGTAAAACGCTGCTCTTCTCTTCGGATCGCGAAGGCGGATACGGCGGAATGGACCTCTACATCTCACATTGGGACGAAAACTCTTCGTCGTGGGACACCCCCGTAAATCTGGGTAACACGGTGAATACGGAAGGAGACGAAATCTTCCCGTTCGAGCTCAATGGAGAACTCTACTTCGCATCCAACGGCCATGAGGGTTATGGCGGCTACGATATCTACCGGGCAAACTTTTGGAACGGACACGTATTGCCCGGAAGCCTATGGCACTTCCCCTATCCGGTGAACAGCGTCTGGAACGATTACGGACTCTACATCAATCTGGAAGAAGGATACTTCATCTCCGACCGAAGAGGCAGCCGGTTCAAGGACGATATCTATCGTTTCAACAACGCGGAAACATCTCTCGGCAAACGCGGCTCCATCGGGGTTTCCCAGGAGGCGCTGGCCATGAAAGGTGAACTGGTCCAGATCGAGGGCCTTGAACAGAACGGAATGCCGCTCAAGGACAATACTCCGCTGACAGAAACTCCGATATACATGCAACCGGAAGAAGGCGAAATTCTCCTGACGCTGTATTATGATTTCGACCGCTGGTCGCTAACGCCCGAATCCCGGGAAAAGCTGGATCGGCTGATCGAAAGCCCCGCGGTTGAGAGCCTGCAAGAAATTCTGATTCTGGGCTATGCCGACGAAATTGGTCAGCAGGGCTACAATCAGCAGCTCTCAGACCGACGTGCGTCCGGTGTGGCCGAATATCTCGTCCGCCATGGAATGAAGCCTAAAATCATTTGGGAAGGCCGCGGAAAGACAAATCCCGATATGGAGGATTATCGCAAACAATTGCTTGCACTGAACCTTACCGTATACGGATCCCTGAATAACGAAATCCAGCAATCCGTTCTTCCCTTCGAGGATCGCATCGCTCTGAACCGTACGGCTCGGCGTGTTGATATTCTCGTGAAAACCAAATGATGACAAAACAATAAATAAAATTATAAAATGAAAAAACTGAAAAAATACCTTGGAGTCGTTGCTCTGGGATTGGCTCTGATGAGCTCCGTGCCTGCATCCGCACAGTTCATGCCCGTTGTCTACGATCACACGTATGGGAAAGAGAGTTCCTTCGATATCGTGAATGCGGATTTTACAAACGGTGCCGTAGTCGCTTCCGGAGTGAGCGATGGTCGGGCCGCATTCACCTGGATCGGCCGAACGGGAGAGAACCTCGTTTTCAAGAAGTTCTCACGGAACGAGTTCTCTAAAATCACCACCCTGCAGCCGGTCTCGGACGACCGTGTTCTGATCGCGGGAATCCGGGGTGTAGGGGAAAAGGATCGCGGAAAGGCCGCCGGACATGCCCTGCTGATCAATGTCCAGGGAATCATTGAACGCGACGTAATGATCGGCAATGCCGAAACTGAAATAACGTCCGGAGCTCTTCTGCCCAACGGATATATGATTCTTGCAGGACATACCGCCAAAAACGGACAGCGTGTAGGCTTTGTATGCAAGGTTTCGCCGCAGAACCGCATCGTCTACTTCTACACGGCCGTAACGGGCGAAACGTGTGTACACTTCGATGTGCTGGGCAACCGGTCCGAGTATCTCCACGCGGCATTCTCCTCGAAAAAGGGAGGAAGTTCCGTTGTCCGTCTTGACGAGCGAGGCAAACCCTACTTCATCGCGACGCTGCCTGATGACAGCTATCGTGTTGAGCGTATGGTTTCGACCACCGACGGCGATATTTACATCGTGGGTGCCGGTGCGGTCGTCGGAGGTACGGTAATCAAGATCCGTCCTGAAGGCGATATCGTTTTCAACAAACCCATTGTCCCCGTATCGAGCGGCAGCAGCCTGAATCATCTGACCGTCTTCCCCACGGGAGAACTGCTCGTTGGCGGTCATGATCTGAAGAATGCATATTACGCATTGCTGCGTTCCGACGGTACGGAACTGACCTCGAATGCCGATGTCGGAAAGGTGCAGGCCATCACTCGGAGTGCCAGCGGTGATGACTGCATGGTCAGCCTCTGGAACGAACGCAGCAACAAAGGAAAAATCATCAAACTCTCCCGCCAGGGACGCAAACTCTATGAGAAGAATACGGCGGCAGGTTACAGCTCCCTGCAGGTCAATGGCAACAGCGATCTGCTGATGGCTGCTCCCGAGACCGGTCGACTGAGCATGCTTTCTTCGATGGGTGAACTGCTTTTCGATCGTTTTGTCGTAGAAAACACCCCGACAAAGTTCAATAAGGCATATCTGGCTTCGACCGGAGAGGCATTTTTTGTCGGCGAGGGTTGCCGTATGGCTAAACTGGCCCACGGAATCTATGTAAGCGATATCACGGTAAACAAACCGATTGACGGATACACAACAGCAACGTTTACCGTCACGTTGTCGGGTTACAGCTTTACACGAGGTGGAGCTCCCCGCCCTGTTACGGTAGATTACAAAACCACGCCGCTTTCAGCCCGCGAAGCCTTGAATTTCACACCCGTGAGTGGCACCCTGTCGTTCATTCCCACGACTGATGCTACGGGGCGTTATCTGAATAAATTTGAGGTGGAGGTTCCCATCATGGCCAATGACTATCTGGAGGGAGACAGAACCTTCGACCTGGTGCTTTCGAACGTAAAGGATAGCTATCTCATCCGGGGTACGAGCCGTGCCACGATCCTTGATCAACCGGCAGTTGTTCGTATGATCTCCTCGACGGCAGGTGTCGAGGGTTCCAGCGACGTCGTGTACGAACTGGGAATTTTCAAAACCAATGGCGTGCAGCTCACCAATGCCACTCGAGCCGATATCGTGATCGACGGTCAGTATGGCAAGGGCTCAGCCGATGGTCTCGATTTTGACATGGGACGTCAGCCTAGACTGGTGATTGCACCTGACCGCCACAGTGGTGTATTCCATGTACAGACACTTGAAGATACGCGCTTTGAAAATATCAAGACCGTTGTCGTTGACTTCAACAAGATCTACGCGATGAGTGACACCGAGGTATCCTTCGGCAGCAATATTCTGAGTTGCTCCGGACAAATCTACGATCAGCCGGCCATGGTGGCTATCGAGTCGCTCGGAGACTACAACAAGATGAATAACGTTGTGTCCGGCTTCTTCAAGATTTCGCTGTTGCGGGCTAAAGACGGTGCATTGCAGACGAACTGCAGTGGTGGAGATATTCTTCTTCAGGTTGAAAACGATAGTAAGGCCACGGCGAAGATGGGAACAGACTTTGTCTTCACCAACGCACACGATTTGAGAATCTGGGGTGATGAAAGAAGTAGTGCCGTAAACCTGAACGGTATGGTGCTTTATACTCCGGACAGCATTGTCAAAACCGTAGGTGTCAAGCTTCTTGGAGCTAAGGCCGCTGCTGGATGTCCGAAGATTACGGTTGTTCCGAACAAACAAAGTGCAGGTTTTCGGATCAATAACAAATAGGGAAGATGCATACTGCTGTTAAACATTTATTGGGAATAGTTTTGCTGGTGTTCCTGCCCTTAGTGGCAGGAGCACAGGCACGGCAGGACCTGGGTGTCTCATGGGGAGGATATCTCCCCGTGGGCTCAGGTTTTGTGCAGAATGCTTCTTGGACTCAGGTTTCGCTGCAATGGAACTATCGGATCATTCCGCAACTTGGAGCAGGGCTTTCCGTCGGATATGTTCAGCACAATGAGTCGGGACGAACCCTGGACCATTTTGACGGGGCGATCGTAACCGGAGATAGCAAGCGTAAACTGATTCAAATACCCATACAAATGCTCGTGTCTTACTATCCGATTGGAGCCAGACACAGTTTATTCCAGCCTTACGTCGGAGTAGGCATCGGTGGACAATGGGCGCGATTCGACCTGAGTGGAGCGGTCGTACAAACCTCCGGGAAGGAGAATTGGGGGCTGGTAGTTACGCCGAAGATCGGAATACGGATCTACCCCTTGAAGAAGAAGTCTTTCTGGCTGAATGCGGATGTCGCTTACAGATACGCAGCTAACGAATGGAAGCTTCTGGAAATCAGCAGTCAACAAGGAGTACTGCCGTCGTTGGGTGTCGGAGTCTCCTTCTAATGCCACCCGCTAATACCCACCATTCAAACAGTAACAAGGCTTAAAGAGTGTGACACTATGAAAAATAAAAGAACCAATTACATAATTATTATGGCTGCTGCCGGTTTGCTGGCTGCAGCCTGCAGCCAGGACTACCTTGAGGAGGATCAGCGTACGAAAAATGATGGTCTGATTCTGAATTTTGTTCCTGGTACTTATGCCTCCGAAGCCGATGTTATGTCCGGATTGCGTCTATACGCATTCCAGCGAGGAGGAAATGGTGATCGATATTTCAGTCACGCAATCCCCGGATTGACCCGAACAGGTTCTACTTTGAAGGGCAACATGCGCGTGGGAGATTGGTATCTGAATATGATTTCGCTGCAAAGTAACGGTTTGTCCAGTAGTGAAACTGATTTTAAACAGGCGCCGGAACAGTCGCATTCATTCACGGAACCCGTCTACGGAAAGCCTATGGAGGAGTTAGAAATGTATTCCTGGACACCCGGAAAAGGTTTGGAACTCAATGCCAAACAAATTTGGTTCCAAAGCCAGGCCCTGCCTTCGATCGAAGCTGATAAGTCTGTTGAGGTAAAAACGAAACTGGCTAGAAACAATACGTTGATTACCCTGGACATATCATACCCGATTACAATGGCTGCGGGTGGCGGAACAGGTGGAGACTTTACCGATGTTCCCAGCGGGGCCGTTATCCAGGATATCAAACTTAGTCAGGTCGTACTCCGTAATGTACCGTCTACTGTTTCGTGGAGCGGCAAGAGTATTAACACGACTGATGTGACATTACCTTCTTCCGATGCGTTGCCCGACGGTGCCAAATCGTCTTTTTCTGAAAACGGAATATCGTGGGAAAAGGTCAAGTACACGGGGTTGCTTGTTCCGGCCTATCGGGGAAGTGATTTCTGGGGAAGTGACGGGGAGCAAAACGAGTCGCCGCTTGATATTTTGAGTACAAAGCTGATTCTGGAAGTAACACTTACGGGAACGCTTAAGAATGTGGGAACTCAGCAGTCCACTACTCAGAAATTCACGTATTCGAAGGAAATTCCGAATGTTCCGAAATGCAATACCCAGTATCAGATCCACGCCAAATTAAGTTCGGCAAAGGCCGATATGTCTCTCAAGGTGGATGAGTGGGAACTGGAGACTGTGGATGTGCCGATATCCGGATCGGTTTCACTCAGTATTTTCCCGTCGATTGTGCGCCGCCTGGCGAAAAATACGACGCACACCTTCGAATTCCAGGTCCAATCAAACAGGCCTGTATCGTTAGAACTGTTAACTATGAGCGCGGATTCTGAAAATTTTACGCCTATTAAAGGTGATCTTGATGAGGCAACGAACGAGATGGAATATAAGATCTTCGCTGCAGACTTTTTGAACGGACGATCGAAATCCGTTCGCGTGGAAATCAAATATTCCAATTCATTACCTAGTGGGACAAGAATAGGATTGAGATTCACAGCAACATCAGCGAACGGCACGACAACACTGCGCAGGCGAATTGAATTTCATCCGCAACAATAAGTCCGACCGACAAACCACAAATATAAGGGACCATGAAGACTCAATATATTCAATTATTTTTCATCTGCCTGATGCTTATATCGGGTAGTTGCAGTAAGGATCCTGGTGTCGACAGACTGCAACCGGAGAACGATCAACTCAAGGTAACGTTGAAGGCTGCCCCCATGTCTACGATTATCACGCGAGCCACGGATACATCCAATCGTGAACGCAATGAAAGAAGTGCGGTACAGATTCGAGCCTATATATTCGACGGTCAGACAAAAACCTATAAGTTTGACCATGCCTACGATTATATAGCTGCGACACAGTTTATATATGAAAACCCTATAAACCTCCCGTTGTATGGGATCGCGAATGGAGATGAGATAGTCTATGTAGCCAACTATCCAACCGAGCTCGCTGACCATGATCCTCTGGTGGTTGGGGAAAGCAAGATCGAAGACTTGAACGATTTTCTCTTATTTAGCAAAACGTCCCCTATCACGAATTTCAATCGTGAGGGGAATGATGCAGGACAGGGGATGCCTCTCTTTGGAAAGGTGACCTATCATACGGGCGATACTCAACTGACCGTGAATCTGATTCGAGGCGTTGCCAAACTCGACGTCCAGATCGATGTGGGCGATAAAGATGTCACCGGACTCTTCACTGATAAAAATACAGACCTTTCCTATCAGGTCTGCAATGTATGGGACGGTCTGCAGTTTGTCCCCAATGACGATGGTACCGTTGCACAAGTGCCGGCGGATGCGAAATTCTTCAAACCCAGCTATGACTCGGGGGCGGCGAACGGCGTCTACGGCAACAAAGTTATGGACAAGTGGTACTATCCTATCGGAACCCAGGCACAAGTTGATCCCTCCCAGCTTGCGATCTATCTCCCCGAGTTCAACGCTGCCACGACCGCTTGCGGTACGGCGGTCAAATCCTCGTTCTCGGCCTCGACATGGAACAAGGACCGTTTCTGCATTATCCTGAAGGCTGCGGAGAATCAGTATTACCGTGTCGACCTCGCTCGTGACGGCCTGTATCTGGATCTTACACGCAATACACACTATCAACTCCGGATTACCGGCGTCGAAGGAAAAGGATATCCGACAGCGCAGCTTGCCTACAGCAATCCTCCGGCCAATCTGAAATATACCTTCACGATTTACAATGAGGGAGGGTTGCCGGTTCAGAAGCTCCAGGACAACATGATGATGGCCCTGTCGAATGACGGCTTCTTTGTCGCAGGACCCGCTGACGGGGAATCCGCTGGCGAAGACGATTACGTAGTGACCAATGCATACGGACTGTGGACAACCGCTAACATGGATGGCATGCCCAACGGCATCTCGCTGCACAACGTCGAGGGCGAGGCTACGCTGGTCACCACCGACTTCAAGTTTGAGAATAATCAGAGCAAACCCATCCAGGTGAAGTTTAACAACAAGACCCAAAACTACCTGGGCTATTTGTGCCTGCAACTCGGCAATATCGTCGACACGGTCGTTATCCGGAAATTTGCGCTGGAAATCCCTTATGATGGAGAGAGTCCGTCGGAATATGTTCTCAGGGGCAAGTACGTTTCCTATTTGTCCGACTACGAGTACAACAAACCGGACAACTTTAATACTTCCTTGAGCTTTACCAATAGCGAGACGGGATCATCCATGACGATCTCGGCTCCGGTTTCGCAGCTCGAAACCACCTATACAGGATATATGTATGGAGAATGGCGTGAGATATATATAACAGGCGAGACCGCCACAGCCAACGTAACCAAGCTGAATATCAAGAAGCCCGGAGCCAGCTATAACGATCTTGTAATTTCGGAAAACAGTACGGCTCAAAAAGCCTACCTGTACCTGTCTAATGCCGATAATGATAACAACTACACTGGCAATGGCTGGGCCGATGATCCGACTTGGAATCCGGCCAACCATAAGGACATCGATGTGGAGGTATTCCGATTTAAAACTAAAAAGGCGGTAACGTTTACCGCTCCCGATTCGGAGAATTTTCTGGTCACTTCATCTTCGATCGGTGTCGATGCCTGGAAAGGGAAGACCGGAGCGGAGATTGCTGCTGCAGGAAACAGTGCGCTTAAACTTCCTGTAGGAACCACAGTCTCTCTGTGTATCAATATCCGCCCCTTCGAATGGGAAGAGACGTTCACATTGGCTGACGATGAAACCATGGTAACGTACCCTCTCCTGATTCACCGAACCGGCAAAGTTTCATACATCGGAGGAGACCTTATCTCCGGGTTCGAAAAACTTGTTTCTTCCGAAACGGTAAATCTGGGATCTGGATACGGCACCGGTGATGTACTGAATGTATCTGTGGCCGGGACTCAGAAGAAAATCACCACGAATACGAATCCTGTAGCTACCGCAAATGCAACGATCGCGTCATCGGAAAAAGATTTAGGATATCGTGCTGGAAAAGCCATTGTAGAGGATAAATTTGGTGTTCGAAGCATGTATTACGTAGCTCAGACCGGCTTGGGTTTCGCTGGTGCCGGCAGCTATATTAGAATTGCCAGAATCAACGGTACCGGTACGTGGGTGTATTTCGTTCCCTCCAGCCAATCCGATATTGACAAACTGTTCGTAAACTGGATTACCAATACGCTTGTCTTCATGATCGGAACAGCTGACGGGCTGGAAGTGAGTGAAGGTCACGTTCCATGGGGTAAGAAATGGAATGATCTTCGTGGAGATCAGGCCCACTCGTGGAGTCCTTATGACCGTAGTAGCATAATGGCGCCCAACTGGGATAAGAATGATTATGGGCTATACGGATACGAGGAGTTTCCATATGAAGGTTTCGAGATCGGAGGTACGGAATCACCTTGTCCATGGGTATACCCGAAAGGCGCCTGGCGTGCTCCGACCGATGAGGAGGTGCAGTCCTGGACTTCTCCGGTTAATGGCATCAAATCGAAGTATCCCATTGTGGAGTCGTACGAAAAAGGTATAAAGCTGCAGATGGCCAATGGTCAGATCCTTTATATTGATGCGCCGGGTATATTCTATAATGGAGTTTATGGCGGATCTACCACATCCATGTACAAAGGAATTGTGCTCGGACCTCACTACTATATTTACGGAACCGGACAAAGCGGTGAGCACCATGTTTACCCCTCCTACTATGAAATGGGTGATGCCACTCAACGGAATCCGGCGGCCAATGTGGCGAATGGATATAGTTCGCGGGATGCGGTAACCGTGTTGTGTATCAGAGAGTAGTGCTTTTGAGAGTCTATGATCGGAAAAGGATATATGGGATGGGTGGCTGTCGGCTGTGTTCTATGGGCAACAGCCTGCCACTCCCTGACCAAACAGGAAGGGAACAACCAGGAATCCGTGACGTCCGGGAAACCGGTCCGTCATGGATTCTCCCGACCTGTCCCTCCTCAGGCAATCGTGGACCCGCAGAAACGCGTGTCGTGGCTCGTCGAACACTATTGGGATACGTACGATTTCCGTGACACGACCCTGATCGCAGATCCGGAGATCGCAGAGCAGGCGTTTGTCGACTTTATCGTTCTCTTGCCTCGGGTGGAGAAAACGGCCGCAGACCATGCCTTATCGCGCATGGTCGACTCTACGGCCGCGATGATGCGGGTTTTCGAATATTTTACGGATTTGTCCGAGAAATACTTCTACGATCCAAACTCTCCCTACCGAAGCGACGATGCCTATATCGCCGTTCTGAAGGCCATACTCAAAGCCCCGGTGGACAGCCTCTACAAGATCCGTCCCGAGTATCAGCTGCAGATGCTCTTGAAAAACCGGCCCGGCGAAGTGGCCGCCGATTTCCGATACGTAGGTACTGACGGAAAGCAGGGTCGTCTGAGCGCGATCAAAGCCGATTATACGCTCGTGTTCTTTCACGATCCGGAGTGTCCTGAGTGCAATCGCGTCAAGGAATATATGGAGCTGAATCCCGTGTTTGGAGAGGCTGCGGCTTCGTCGAAACTGATGGTACTGGGCCTGTATCTCGATGAGAACATCGACGCCTGGAAGAAGGAACCTCACCCGGCCTTCATGCTGAATGCCCGGGATATGAATCAGGAAATCACAAAGAAGGCGTTGTACGATATCCGGGCTATTCCGACGTTATACCTGCTTGACAGGCAAAAGCGGGTGATTCTCAGGGATATAACCATTGAGCATCTCGGGAGATACTTATCTGCGGAATTACAATAAACTACAACCTAGCACATGTTGTTGCAAAAAATAAATAGAATACCGATAGTTGTGGCCGTCATTCTCCTGACGATTGGATGCAGTCAGGATTATCTCGAACCGGAACAGACAGCTGTAGCCGAAGGCGGAAGCCGAGGTATTTTGGCGCTGAATTTTGCGTCCGGAGGTATCCGTACGACAAATACGGACAACATCATTTCGAGATTACAACTGTATGCATTTCACCGCGGAGGATCGTCCGATGGATTTTTCAGCCACGAAATTCCGGGATTGACCTATTCGGACAATACGCTGAAGGGCTATATCCGTACCGGAGACTGGTATATGAATATGGTTTCAGCCCAACAGGTCAGCGCGGGAGAGACATCGGCATTTCATACGAACCGTCCGGCGCAAATCGTAAAACCCGTATTTGGATCGGACATGTCGCTATTGCCGATGTATGTCTACGAGCCGCAATCGGGAGAAGATGGCAATTCGACCTGTGCTCACGAAATCTGGTTTCAGAAATTATCGCTGCCCACGATTTCGTCTGTCGGCACGCATACTGTCGAGACCAGCATTGCTCGCAATGTATCTCAATTGAACATCATCGTCCGGAAAGAGCATGCCACGAGCGATCCGTCGAGTCCCTGGTATATTAATCCCAACAGTATCGTCATAGAGGTGTCAGGCGTTCCCTCGACTCTCTCCTGGGAAGGGAAGGTACTCCCCTCCAAAGAACACCCGACAACGTGTTCGGTACGGATCAACCAGCCATCCTCTACCGAGTATAATGAGACAGAGGGGCTGACCGTGCGTTACGACAATCTGATTATTCCAGCACATCGCGGAGACGACTTTTGGAATCCGGATGGAAAGACCATGAATCCCTCGCCGACGGATATTCTTGAACAAAAGCTGACCATCAAACTGTCTTTCAGCTATAAGAATGGCATAGAATTCACCTCTTCCAAGGAGATTCCCCTGGTGCCGATCTGTAACGGCCGTTTGAACATAACCTTGCTCCCCTCCGACATGGGCATGGACATGACCGTCGAGCGTTTGCCCTGGAACGTTGAGGAAGAGCAGGAGGAAATGCCCTATGAACAACCCGAAATCACCAACTGCTATGTCGTGAAACCCGGACGCGGGGTTGCTATCCCGGTGAAGGGAGTCTATCAGGCGTGGAACTACCTGCCCGAATTCACGGCGGCAAATGACCCCATGGACCCCTCGGAGGAGCTCGAAGCCGAAGTAATATGGGATGCCACGGCAAAGCTGCATTCAGGGGAATTCCTAGATCTGAAAGATGGCTCCAAGTTGGAACTCCCCGATATGGATCCCACGCGTAACGGCGGACTGATCGAGTCTGTACATATAGACAAGGGGAGTAGTCCCGATGACTATTCCCAGTCGGCTCTTGTTGTCCAGTGTGCCGAAGGAAAAATAGGCTCGGCGCTCGTGGGTATCCGCCAGGTGAATGATCCGGCCGACACGTACCGGTGGAGCTACCATATCTGGGTTACGGACTACGACCCCAATTCACCCGATGGACAGGTGACCTACAACGGAGTAACCTGGATGACCCAGAATCTCGCTACGTATGGCGGCCGCGATATGGTGGAGAAGTATCTACAAGCGGTTAATCAATATGCGTTTTGGGACTGGACACAGATGAGTGTTGGACTCTATTATGAAAGAGGCCGAAAGGATCCCATGCCATTTACGGTGGGAATGAACTATTCTGAGCTGTTTTCCTTACCTATGCATCCGAATGAGTGGGATAGCTATGACAGCGGACTTCCCGCAGGGCATGCATATCAGCAATCGGCGGATGGCCCGTTGATTCCTTATTGGACCCGCCATCCCGAGACCTGGTCTCGCTATTCAACCGACATGTACGAGGAGTTGAGAGCCCATAACGATCCCTCGTGGTGGGGATGCGATGCCTCGGGGCAGCACACCGGCAAAACGATCTACGACCCGTGCCCTGCGGGTTGGCATATGCCGGATATCAATGATGCCCAGACACTGGTAGGATCTACAGTTGAACCTCTTCCGACAACAGCTAACTGGGTACACTCATTCCGAACAGAGATAGGTTATGCATTTGGTACAATAATGTGTTATGGTTTGGCTTTCACTCCTAGGCTTGGTTCCGGTTATGGAGTTCCTTTGCATCTTGGATATTGGAAGGCTGAGCCAGATATAGATTTCGGCCAACAGTTATTGGCTCCCGTATTATTTTTCGGTGCAACTTCCCCATTAGACGCCAGTACGGTGGTGTGCGATATCTTCGACCGGGATCCAAGACTGGATGACAATGCAACGGCGGGGCTGATATATAGGCCAACGCTCGCGACCAAGGGAAATCCTTCTTTTCCGATTCGCTGTGTCAAGGACCGGAAGTGATGAAAGAAAGCGTAAGAATGTACAAATAGTACAACCATGAAGATATACCGCAAATTTATATACCATATTCGCCTCTCGGCGCTTTTGTGCGGGCTTTTGGCGACAGGATGTACCAAAGATCCCTTGCAGTCCGGCTCCGGCATCGCTGATGGAGCCCGGCAGATACGTCTCTATATTCCGGCCTCCGAGGAGGTCGTGACACGCAGCGGCGTCTCGGCCAGCGAGTGCACCATAAACAACGCCTATCTGGTACAGTACAAATACAATGGACGTACGGAGACGTCGATCGATCTGATCGAGCCTGTCCCGCTGACGAAAATCTTGGGAAACGGAACGCAGTACCCGACGCTGCAGCTCCCCGACAACGCGCGTATCGCCACCTCCGAAGAGGCCGATCATTGGGTGATCATGTGCAACGTGGACATGGATCCCGATTTTCAGGTCACCGATGTTTACCAGCTGTGTAAAAAAATGCGCATGCCCAGCTATGATTTTTTAGCCGACAACAGTCATGAGTACGGTATATCCACGCTGCCGTTGACCATGTCGGGACACTTTACGCCCGAAGACCTGGACGCCCCGATCAAAATGACGATAAACGCATGCAAGATCGAAATGATCCTCTCCAAGGAGCTGGAAACTAAACTGCATGATTTGGGATATGATGTAATCAAATGGTATCCCAATGCGTTTCGCGTAGCCTGGAGCTCCCGTACCGCTGATCATTCTGCAGAGGCTGATGCAGATGGTGCTTATATGTATTGGTATTGTGGCGACGAGAAAGAAATTCCTGAAACATACGGAGGCTATATTTGGACTGAGAAGTATATCTATTCAGGCTATGCCGACCTCGCCTTCTCTTCCGAACGTGCTACTTTCAGAGATTGTTCCATCGAGGAACCATACCAGCAAGGCGAGATTCTCTATATGAATTATTGGAAAGCCTTCAACCAGGAGCGCTGGCGCATCCCAGCCAGAGGCTACGAGCGTCCCTTCGATATGAATACGATCTTGCTCATGGTGTACAACTCGACAACACGAAAACGCGGATATTACGGACTGCAGGCACCTGAATACTTCGATTACAACAAGTCGTTCCGATTCTTTGTTCGGGACGTGAACGACAATCCCTATTCATATTACCATGATGCACTGGAAAATCCGATCAACGCCGACTACGACGTGGAGGTCAGCGACGACTGGACTGTCGTCTCGGCAAACGGGTACAATGCAATCATGTCGGACATCGATGCGATTTATGTACAACCGAACCAAACCTACTATTTCAAAATCAAGATGGATAATGTAAAATCGCATCCAATCATATCGTACGGACTCTCGTCCGATCCGAATCAGGTACAGCGCATCTTTTCCTCCATGCAACTGTCCGAATATTGGAGTGCGGACGGTTCTTTGGATCCGACCATACAGGAATACGAGCCCTTGGAGAATAACTACCGCTTGGAAAAACAAGTCTATTTCGACCAGTCGTATTTGTACTTGAAACTCACTACGGGCAGTGATCTGCCCACAAGCGACTGGTACTTCGTCTTTGATTGTCCAGGCATGTCTCCGTTGTCAATTCCGGCATACAACGTGCAACCGTTCGAATACCTCGGAGCCTGGGAGTTCTTTCCGGTCAAGGGAGGTACGGTCGAGCATCATATCCAGTCTGTGGCCGCGACTCCTTCGGGCAGCGTACAAAAACCGTTGACGTGGACGGCCGAATTCGTCGATGAAGCCGGTAATACCATCATGCAACCTTCCTGGTGCGACGTCAAAATGAAATCCGGCGATCCGGCCATCGCCCAAATATCGGTGATCAACATCCACGATCGAAAGTTGAGGAATGCGGCAACCGTAACGAATTACGACCTTTCAACCCAGGGAGGCACAACGCTGCAGAATACGGCCAACTGCTACATTGTCAATGCGCCTGGAAGTTATTGCTTCCCATTGGTATATGGCAATGCGATCAAAAACGGCTCGTACAATGAACGTGCGATATTATCTTCCTTTGTCGATTCGTATGGCCGCGGAATCAGTCAGGCGCAAATAACCGATGGAAATGGACAGACCGGTCACTGGACTGCAAAAATCATCTGGCAAGATGCGCAGGACCTGATTACCAACGTCAGGTACGACGCAACCACCGACCAAATCTACTTCGATGTTCCTCAGTCTAATATTTGTCAGGGAAATGCCGTCATCGCCATTCAGAGCAACAACGACGATAAGAAACAAATCGCGTGGAGCTGGCATATCTGGGTGACGGATTACGTCCCGGGGCAGCCAACAAGTACCACCGACCCCATGCTCGACAAAGTGGTGATTGGAGGTTTACAAGGTCAACAATACGTCAGCATGCCTTTCGTGCTCGGATGGTGCGGCGAAACGCAGCGGGAGACATTGTGCAAACTGACACAGGAAAAGAGTGGCTTAACGGTGACTTTCCCCATCCAATATTACAACGGAGATTGCCTTTATTATCAATGGGGGCGTAAGGATCCGTTCCCCGGAACAAAAGTTATCGATCCGATCGAACAAATCGTCGGGGACAAAGACACCTATCCGGCAGGTGGCTATCATACCCTCAAGCGCGATATTGCGTCGATCCAGGAATCCATCGCCGACCCCGGATGTCTGTTTATACCATCTGCGGCGGCAGGATCCAACTGGATTGCCGATACTCCGGATTCACAGAATTTGTGGGGGATTGTCTCCGATGCGTCCCAAGCCATGGATCCGTATGCTCTCCGCTCCAAAACGATATACGATCCATCTCCTGCAGGGTATCAGGTTCCTTGTTTCGAGGCATTTTCGGGTATGACCAGAACTGGGCAGGAATCTTCAGATTCTTCGGAATGGAATATCGACGATACGTTCGTGTCGCTTATCAAGTGGACCGGATACCAGGTTTACGGTGGACTCAACAGGACCGGAGCAAAATTGTTCACGTTAGCTGCGGGCGCTCGGTGGATTGACGACGGAGGTATTGGCAATTTTACCCTTAACGGTTATTACTGGATCAACGTGCGCAACAAAGCCATGACGTTCTCCGAAAAGAGCATTAATCCCTATAGCTCCTTTGGCTCGGGATACGGAGCCACGATCCGCCCCATACGAGAAAACGATTAAGTCATTATCTCGGTGTTAGAATTTGCGGAGCCGAACTTCAGACCGGCCCCCATAAAACGAATATTAACGGACATGACACATATGATTAAAAACTTGATATATATGCTGGCATTGGCTCTACTGATTTCGGGATGTTCCAAAGACCCGATAAATATGGGGCCGACAGTCGCATCCAATCAGATCATGCTCCATGTCAATGTTTCGGGAGCCGTAGATACGGGAGAAACAACCTATGCGGCGACCGAGTCCGGATATGGGATGGAGAATACGATCCAAACCTTCTATATCAAGGCTTATGGACTTCTCGCATCAGGAAGCGGTGAAGAAATGTTGCCGATGAATCAATCCTCATTCCCGGTATCCGACGTTACGTCGAGCCGTGACGAAGTTTCCGGAAAAACCACCTATGAGCTTCCGATCCAGTTCCCATACGACGACGAGCGTTACCAGGGCATTCGGTTCGAAGTACGTGGCAATTACGAAACGCAGCCGGCCCCGATCGCATCGGAAGACGAACTGTGGAACAACGATGAACTCAAACCGTTGTTTTTCTCGGGAACGAGTACCTGGATGAACCAGGACGCGAAGACCGTGAATATCGAGTTGACGCGCCAGGTGGCCAAACTGCGGATCAAGGTCGGGGTCAGCTCCAAGGCTTTGTCCGATTTGGAGATCGATATGAATACGTTGCAGGTCAAGGTACTGCATATGTCCAGCAATTCAGCCGAATTCGGCAGTGATGCGGGTGTTGTTCCCGGGGCCTATTTCGATCGCGAAGCATCGGCGGCGAGCGGCACGCTCCGTCCGCAGTATCCCGACATGCGCGCGGGGTCGATTGTGGATTCGTGCTACCTGCATGAAAACTATCGGGAGAGTTATGCGGATGAAAATACCACGGCCGTATGGATGAGCATGAAAATTACGGATCCGTCAACGGGCCGGAGCGAGGTGAAGGAGTACACCTACAAACTTCGCACCTCGTCACCGTCGGAACCCGAGATGTATCGTTTGACCCGCAATACGATCTATACGCTTAATCTTCAGGTGGTGTCCATCGAGGATAATCCATACATTTATTTCGATGTTCAGGACTGGTCCGATGTCTCCGCCAACGAGGGTATCCATGCCGGCTCGATCAGCGTGGACCGCAATCGCATCTATATGGGGCCGGGGATCGATGAGCCCGTCGAGGGTATCACCGTTACCGCCACGCCGGAGACCGTCTCTCCGACAGCGGGCAATATCCAATGCCGGGCACGTCTCGTAGGCATGGACAAGCAGACGCCCGCGATCGCCGGCATCTTGCTGTACGGTCCGGATGATGAGACCGGAATTTCTACGGGCGACTACCTCCAACTCCCGCTCGACTCTCCCATCGGATTGCGCTTTTCGACCGACGAGAACTACACCGAGGCCTCGACCGGCTATCTGGAGATAGAGCTCTATTCCCCTCTGGGCAAAGGCTCGCTCAAACGCTATATCCCCATCTGGCAGGTGGCCTGGTCGGTTCCCGAAAATGTCGAATTTTTCTATACCAGAGAGACAAAAAACATTACGATCGACTGTTATGCCACCTTCGGCGAACAGGAGGAACCAATGTCATGGACGGCCCGTTTCATCGACGAAAACGGGGATCCGGCCGATGCTGACTGGTGTCAATTCCCGCCCAAAGGCGAAGGCAAAAACACCTATACGGCAGAAGTTACGACGTTGGATCAATATACCTCCACGCCCTATCCGTATAACAGCGTATTGCAGGCGGCACCTCCCGTGGGCAGCAGCAGCGCCCCGTATGATCTTTCGACCGACGGTGGGACGACTCCGATGACCACGGCCAACTGCTATGTGATCAATGCCCCCGGCTATTATCAGTTGCCGCTCGTCTATGGCAATGCGATCAAGAACGGGGCGAACAATACGTCGGCCTACACATCGACCGCAAGTGGCACCAATATTTTGAATCCCTTTATTAACCACCTTGCTGCGGGCATTACCGATCCGTATATCTACAACAATGCGAATTGCGTACCTGCCGATGCCGTGTTGGTATGGCAGGATTGGCCCAACCTGGTGACGAACGTATCTCTCGGACCAGACGCTACTACCTTGCGTTTTGAAGTTCCCCAAGGCTCCATTGGCCAGGGGAATGCGGTAGTCGCCGTACGTGATGCGGATCAAACCATTATGTGGAGTTGGCACATCTGGGTGACAAACCACAAGCTTGGCGAAGACGATAAAACGCTGACATACCAAGGAGAAAAATATGTTATCATGCCGATAGATATCGGCTGGTGCGATGTGGAACACCGTCACTACATGGGACGTAGCATCAACGTACGCCTTATGGCTATGGACGGAAAGGTATCGAAAACCTTAACATTAACACAGCCCGAGAAAACCGTGCCTATCGGGAACCAGCCCCTGTACCAAGGAGGCCGCAAAGATCCCATGTTACCTCCATCCGTTAGCTATGAAGCAGAGGATAAAAAATATTATTCTGATTCGTATGCATTTACAATTGCCAGTGGTAAAAGCATATCTTCTTTAGCAGGGGGCATTCAAAATCCATTTACATTTTATTCGCGTGGCTTTCTCTGGTGGTGGGGGACATCGTCCGATTATACGGACTATTATAATTTATGGAGTGCAAACAACGATCTTGTGTCTACAACTGATAAGGGGATCCCTGTTGTAAAAACAATTTATGACCCCTCTCCTAAAGGTTATCGGGTACCAGAGGTATATTGCTTTGGGAATACTGTATCAGTTAAGCCTAATTATGCTTCTGCCATTAATTCGCCACAAAGAGGGAATTACGAATCGTATGGGTTTATGCGCGGATTGGAGTTCTACTGTAATGAAATGTCGGATATCGTCGTAGATCCTTCCGGAGGTACCTATTATATGCCTTGTGTAGCGCAGAGAGATTATAATGAAAATAGTAATCCAGGCATAATTTACCGCGACGGTAATATTAGGCGTTGGTTAGCATCGTATGAGAGAAGTGTCTCGGCAGGATTTCGTACATGGACTTTTTCTACAACATCTAAATACCCTATTGTTTACCCAACTAGTGATTGGGTATCTTCTGGAGGGGTACCTATACGTGCACAACGAGAAGAGTAACAATTTATGAAACCGATGTTGCGGACATATCTGCTGACCGTGGTGTTGCCGATAGCGGCGGCGCTCCTTTCCGCGTGTGAAAAAATACGCGTGGAAGAGCCGCCCGTAGCCTGCACCGTGCTGGCCTACCTGGCCGGGGACAACAACCTCTCGGCCGAGGTGGCACAGAAGGCGGAAGCGATGCGGCAAGGAGCCGCCGCTGCCAACGTCGGCACCCTGCTGGTTTATTGGGACAAGCCCCAAGGCGCCTCATTGCAGCGATTGGCCGCCGACGGTTCGTTCGAGACCATCGAGACGTATGGGCAGGAGGATTCGGCCTCGGCCGAGGTGTTCGGGCGTGTGTTGCGCCGGGCGTTCGAACTGGCCCCGGCCGAACGCTACGGGTTGATTTTCTTCTCACACGCCAGCGGATGGATGCCTTTCGGTATGTTGCAGAATCCGACCCGATCCATCGGCTGGGACAGCGCCGGAAACTCTGCGGGCCACACGGAGATGGAACTGGCCGATTTCGCGGAAGCCATTCCCGATGGGGCTCTGGATTTCATCCTCTTCGAGGCCTGTCTGATGTCCGGAATCGAAGTAGCATACGCCCTGCGATCAAAAGCCGATTTCATGCTTGCATCGTCGGCCGAGATCGTCTCGCCGGGATTTACCCCGATCTACCCTGCGGCATTGCATGGTCTGCTGGCTCAACGCGGTGAGGTGGCGCAGAACCTTGAACGTTTCGGACAAGCTTATATGTCCTATATAAACCAACTTGCGGAGCAGGACCGCTCGGCAACATTAAGCTTGATCGACCTGAGGGAGGTAGACGCATTGGCCAACAGCACCAGGGAGATAATCGGGCTTTATCCCCGGTCAGTCGATCTGGAAACCATGCAGCACTTCGATCGCCCCGGAAGCTATGGCGACAATCCGGGCGTAGCCCGTTATTTCGATCTGGAAGAGTGGATCGAAACAGGAACCTCTTCGGAGAAGTATTTTACCGTTTGGGAAAGGCAGTTGAAACGTACGGTGAGATGGGACTTCTGTACGAAATATTTCCTGCCTTCCCACAACGGTTTTGAAATCCTACGTCATTCCGGCTTGACCGTATATCTGGAACGGGAAGAGCTGCCAATATTGAATGAAAAGTATCATAAGACAGAATGGTGGCAATTTATCAATAATAGCCAATAAAGAAATTGTAAGCAAAGCCTGTGAATGGGAAAAGTGAGAGAGAAAAAGTGAGAGAGAAAAAGTGAGAGAGAAAAAGTGATGAATGGAATAAAGATGAGGATGTGAGAGAAAGGATTCCATCATAGGCCTGCTCCGTTGATGGGAACAGAATAGTAGCGAAGAAAGATTATGTGTTGTTCGATATGCTATCTGTTCCCGATCAACGGCTACAGATTCATTCTTCTCAAGTTTGCAGTCGCCTATACAAACTGGAGAATGACAAATACTATGACAACACGAAACAAAAGCTAATATGAATGAATGGATTAATCTGCATTTGAATTCGGCCATGCAAAAATGGCTTCTGATCATCCTGTTACTTTTGCTATTCGGGTATTTTCTGTATCTCGTCATGACCCAAATACGGATTTGGATTCGCAAACGTAGCATGACGGACTATGCATATTTTGTCGTCAGAACCTATGAGCGCGATAAGATTCCACAATTGATCATGCGCTACTATCTCCGTGAGGTAGAGGCATACAACAAGCTGCGCCAAAAAACTCCGTTCCGTTTTTTCTGGAAAGAACTTGACTCTGATCGGTTATTAGCCTTAGTGAGTCGAGAGTCTCGTATCAGGCAAAAGTAGTTTCTTGGAAAATGAATAATAGCATGAATATTAAATTATTGATTATTAGAATAAAATGGATGATTATAACACGTCTTGAACAGCTACTTTCTTCCTACCAGGAGATGGAAATGGAATCTTTTGACAGAACCCAATGGTGGAATAGAAATGATAAAATAAGTCTAACTCAAAAACAATAAAAAAATGAACAAGACAGAATTGGTAAAATCAGTAGCAGCAGCAAGCGGTATGACGAACGTAAATGCGGCAAAAGCCGTTAATGCTATTTTTGAAACTATTGCGGAATGCCTGCAAAACGAGCAGATCGTCTCAATTCCAGGATTCGGAACCTTTATGTTAAAAGAAAGAAAAGCTCGCATTGGATACAATCCCCGGACAAAAGAGAAATTGAAGATTCCGGCGAAAAAGATCGTTAAGTTTCAACCAAGTAGATCTTTAGAACCTCTGGCTAAATCTATATCTAATCAAAGATAAGATATAATGTGATGGGGGACTCATATGAATATTCAACATTAAATCCTAATGTCGGAAGTATCATAGACTTTTTAAGCATATTATTGTCATTGATATTGATTGTTGCATTTATAATTCTATGTATCTTATTCTATAAAAATTGGCGAAGAGAGAGGCTGCAAGACCCTACGAAAGATCTACTTCGCAAAAAACGTCATAAAAAGCATTGTTAACATAAGTCAAACAATCATATTCGGAAATTTATGAAACAGAATATTTTTAAAGGGATTATCGCTTTCACCCTATTATTAGGATCTGTCCAACTCTATGCACAAGAAAATGCAAACCGGGATGCAAATAATAAAATTGTTCGGGGCCCGTACCAAACCAATCGCTTATTTGACAATATTTTTATCGGAGTCGGTGGGGGCGTGAACATTTACCATGGAGAGAATGACTCCTATGGAAAATTTGCAGATCGTTTGGCTCCGGCCTTGGATTTCTATGTGGGTAAATGGATTACGCCGAGTGTCGGAATGCGCATCGGGTACTCCGGGCTCAATGCAAAAGGCTGGACCTATGGACAAACGAGTTATGCCAAGAATCTGCTTGCCGGCAACATGTATGATGAGAAATTCGGCGTGATGTATCTGCATGGAGATTTCATGTGGAACTTCTCAAATGCTGTCAGTGGCTATAAAGAGACCCGAACCTGGAATTTCGTTCCTTTTCTCGGTGCAGGATGGGCTCGTTCATATGGCAATTCGCAGTATGATAATGAATTCGCGGTAAGCGTCGGTCTTTTAAACACCATTCGCCTGTGCGATCTTGTAGATCTGACCCTGGAAGCACGACACATGTTCGTCAACCAACGCTTCGACGGCGTTGTACGCGGTAGCCGCGCTGAAGGAATGACCTCCGTGACCGTCGGGCTCGCCTTCAAGCTCAACAAACGCGGGTTCAAACGTGTAGCACCGCGCGTTGCTCCCGACTATAGCGCTTATGAGCGTCGCATTAACATGCTGCAACAGGACAACGACAAGCTCTCGGCTCAGAACAAGAATCTTGCAGACGAGAATGAACAGTTGAAAAATCGTAAAATCGAACCGACGGTCGTTTCAAAGGTATCGGTAACCCCCGTGGCTCTCTTCTTCTCCATCGGTAAAGCCACGTTAAACCAGAAGGAGTTGACCAATCTGGAGTTCTATGTCAAGAATGCCATGAAAACGGACAAGAACCGTGTATTTACACTGATCGGCTCAGCGGACAAGGATACCGGCAGCAAAGAACTTAATCAGCGGTTAAGCGAACAGCGCCTGCAATATGTATACGACCTGCTCATCAACAAATACGGGATTCCGGCAAATAGACTGATCAAGAAGGCCGAGGGTGATACGAACAACCGCTTCGCTGAACCCGAGCTCAACAGAGTGGTCATTGTCGAATAATAAAGGATCAACAGGATGCACAGGCTCGGGCTCATCATGTCGCTAGCCGTGATTTTCACGTTCCATCAGCTGTCCATGGCACAAAAGATACCATGGAGCATAGGAGGACGCATCGGATTCTGGCAGGAACACATAGAACAGCAGACAAACCGACGTTTTGTCTTTCTACCGGAAGTAAGCTGCGACATGAACGACAGGTGGTCAGTCTCCATCGCTATGGGATATGAGTATTCGTCAGAGCACGAACTCCAAAGCAACTATTCCGCCTTCATCATATCGCCGTCAGTATCCTACACGGTTATGCAACGCGGCATTTTGTCGCTATCTGCAATAGCCAGTTGCGGCTGGGCTATCGGATCACAAAACGGTTTTGAGATAGGTATGGCACCCGAACTTTCCATCGATTTGACGGAGCGATTTTCCATTGATGCCAGATGTGGATTTGCTGGATACCGGAATAACTTCAACAAAAGCGGAACCGGGTTTGGAGTTGATCTTGATGCATCTGAGATTACTTTCGGAATATCATACCTGTTTATCAAATAAACTCAGATTCTGAAGACAACCTGAGGATCCAAGTTTAAGGCCTTTCGCTCTGTCGAAGTCTCTTTGTTGTCACAAGGAGGGCGTAGCTGGCGGAAGGCCATTTTTTAATAAACGCATAATCATTTTTCACTCACAATGTTTTCTAAATCGAATAAGGGCAAAGCGCCTGATCAAATGCATGACGACTCGCCGCACTCGGAGGCTTGTGAACTCCCCACCCCTCCTGCTCCGGCGATTTCTCAAACGACAATCAGTGCGAATAGTCTCGTGAAAGGCGAATTGAACATTAAGGGAGATCTAATCATAGAGGGGGAAGTTATCGGTCGAGTTATAGTCAGCGGACGTTTAACCATCGGGAAAAAAGGAAGCGTAAAATCCGAGGGCATAGAATGCAATACAGGGGAAGTGTCTGGGCAAATTCAGGGCAAGATTCATGCTTCAGAGCTGCTTATCATCCATAGTAATGGATATATAACAGGAGATCTTGAAGTTAAAGATCTCATTATCGAAAAAGGAGGACGATTCGATGGGAAATGCCAGTACATAGCCACAGAAACCACACTCCCATGCAAACCAAATGTACCAGACACTCCAAAAGTCAAAGACAACAATAGCTCTTTTGATGATAAATGACTGACTAAGAATAAAATATATAGCCAACAATCCCACCTCAGAATATTGAATATTCCCCAACGCAAGGCGTTGCACCCTGATAAATTGAGTGCTATGGGATTATATGTCATTCCACTAATAATTTTGGGGGCATATTCGATTCTGTTTATCTATTGCAAAGAACATACAATGCTTATCGCATCGGCCTGCTGTATTACGATATGCATAATGATCCTGGCCATGCTCTCCATTCCACGGCAGATTGACATTACTATCAACTCTATTATAATATATGGGTGGCTGGAAGTAACCATAATCAACTTCAATGAAATCAAAGCGGTTGAATATATAAATAAAATACCTTACTATACAGTTCCTATTCTCGGTGCAGTGGGATTCGGTGGGTATTACGGGTATTGGATCAACATCAAAACTCGATCCTTATGCAAAATCTATGTAACTCAACGTAAGGCGTGTCTGTGTATAAAACGCTATAATGACATAGATATTATTATCGATGATATCGACTCTATTGTTGTTACGGATGATTAACCGAGAAGCCTGATCTATTAGAATTCTAGGGATTTTCAATTATGAAAATAAAACAAAACGACAATCTTATGTTGGAATTTATAAAAAAATCAAGAGCATAAGACCAATCGAGCAATACATAAAATTGAAACATCTGAAGATAATATCTTGAAACGCTTGGTTATGATTTCCATCCTATTGGAAGAACCATTCTATACTGTAAAAGAGTACATCGAATGAAAAAGAAGAAATATTATTCTTCAAGAAAATTAAGCCAAGAATATTCTGTAAGCTGATATTTTATAAAAATCTGTACAATATAGAAATCAATAGACCGATATGTGGTCCCGAAGCTGTTCGGGATTATCTGAATAATGAGCTACACAATATTCAAGACTACATGAATAAACGTTTGGATTTTTATCGATATTATCGAAGTGGTGCTACACATATGGATCATATTTATTTTTTACGAAATAGCCTTGCACCATACGGATTCGATCAATACATCGATAGCTTTCATTTCGAACGTGATCCTGCATTCTCTACATATGGCGATTTCCAGATTGCCAACATATTAGCGAATGACATGTTGCGCTCTTATGTCTTAAACGAATTGAATAAAATAGAAAACCGTCTATTACAAACCACCCCTCTATTACGAATGAGACTTACATGGAAAGGATCAAAAGCTCAACTTAATGAATTATTATATGCCCTAGATAGCATGAAATGTTTTGAAGATATTCCATTAACACAACTCTACAACTATATCCAGAATGTTTTCAACATTGAGTTGGACCACAACTTGTCCAGAGTATTAAATGATATGCATCTGCGAAATAATAAAACACCTTTTTTGGACGAGCTAAAGACTTCTTTGGTCAAACGTATGAATAAAAAGAATGGCAAATAAGCTTTATCATCTAATAACCAAATATATACGCACGCAAAAAACCGATGCCGATGGCACTTGTATAAACCTGGCCAAAACAGATGAAAATTGAATATTTTTATCAAATTATGACCAGAATGTCACCATTATTACCTATTTCAGCATCCATCCGATATATAACAAAATAATCCTCAGAGTATTACACGCATAAACATGTACGTTCGTGATTATCTAGAATAAAAAACAACTACAGACTCATTTCTTTTTCTCGTTGCTAATGAGCAAAATAACCTTATTCAATATCTTTGCCGGCACTCGACCCCGATATCTTTTTTGAAAATGATACGGATCTTTGTATCATAACCTAAACGGGAGAGATTATGTTACTGGAGAAAGATTATTTTGACTCGTGGATGCATCGAATCTTGGCTGCTCTTGACCGTATCGAAACGAATCAAAAGCCTGTAAAATCCCTAAAGTATCCTATCATTGAAAATGGAGAAAAGCTTTATGACAATTATGACCTATGCCAGATGCTTCACATCAGTAAACGAACATTACAACGATATAGGACACAATATGGATTACCATATAAAATGTTAAATCAAAAAGCATTTTATAAAGAGTCCGATGTCTTGCGCTTTATGCATGAGAATTTTGAAAAATTGAAAAAACTTAACAAATAAGTTTTATATTTATAATACAAACTCCAAGCACTATGGGACAATTTAAAGACATGACAATCAAAGAGGTCGTTGAAGAGCTGAATGCCAGTTTCTTCTTGCCAGACATACAGCGCGAGTATGTATGGCTAAGCAACGAGAAAGATAAAAAAATCGAACAATTATTTGACTCGATACTAAGAGGCTATCCTATCGGATCATTTTTATTCTGGAGACTGAAACGATCTGATATCGAAACAAACAAAAATGCTGAAGATAGCTCTGAAAAATTGAATTTCCAACTATACAAGTTCGTGGAAAATTATGATGTCAGAAATTCTCATAATGAAAAGATAAACGTTGATCAAATAAATGCAGACGATCTGTTTATTGTCCTCGATGGCCAACAACGGTTAACTTCATTATACATCGGACTTAAAGGAACCCGCACCTTGAAAAGACCGTGGAGTCACAAAAACTCGGCAAATGCATACGAACAGAAACAATTATATATCAACCTCCGCTATGTTCCTTCCACGGAAAATCCAGACGATAATTACCAATTCGAGTTCTTGAACCCACAAAACATCTCAACCCCTGATGAACATACATTTTGGTTCAAGGTCGGAAATATTCTTTCCTTGGACAGCCCGTTTACCTATGCTCGACAAAACAATCTGTCTGACTCAGAAGTCCTGATCCTCGAAAAATTGAGAAATGCGTTCTGTTTGGAACGTCTTGTTTCCTACTTCGAAGAGAAAGAAAAAAATTTGGATAAAGTGCTGAAAATATTCATTCGTGTCAATAGTGGCGGTACACAACTTTCATATTCTGATCTTCTCATGTCTATTCTGACTGCCAATTTCTCCTCCGACATCCGTGATATGATGAAACAGCAGATAGATGATTTGAGGGAAAAAGGCTTTGCAATCATGGGCCGTGATCAGATTCTGAAAACCAGTTTGCTATTAACCGGATGCAATCATGTTTTTATTCTTAGAAATTTCTGCAAAAAAAATATCCGTAAAATTGAATCTAACTGGCACGATATCACGCAGAAGATCGATGACTCCGTTCTACTTCTACAAGAACTTGGATATCGGGACCACCTCGGTTCTGCATATATTCTTTCTACAATAGCTCTCTACATGTACGCATACAAACGCTCATATAAGACTCTTTCCGAGAATGAAAAAAGTAGTATACTGAATTTTGTCAGACTAGCACAAATCAAAAGCTATTTTACCACATCATTGGACAATAAGCTGAAGGAGATCACCGAAGCAATGACTGACATTTCATCCGATTTCGAGTTATTTAACAAAAATATGGAAAAAAAGGGGTTGAGATTTGTTCCAGATGATCTTGATCGAATCTTTGATCTTCAGTACGGCAATCCTGCAGTACTTCCAATCCTACAGTTGTTATATCCTTCTCTAGATTATAAAAACCGTAAATTCCATATCGATCATATATATCCTAAATCCAAATTCAAAACAACTAACAAAAAAATCCCTGAGAACTATCTTGGCCGAGCTAATTACCTATACAACTTACAATTATTGGAAGGTGATGAAAATATTGAAAAACGTGATAAAGATCCGGAAATTTGGCTCGCTGAAACCTACTCCAATGATCCATCTCAGATCCAAGAATATAAACGTCGGAATCATATTGATCCTACGGTATGTTTAAACTGGGAAAATATTGAAACAATGGAACACAGTAGAACTCAACTACTTTATAAAAAATTACAAGAGGCCCTACTCGGAGGTAGCATTTCAAAAACAGTGTCTGGGAAGGCGCCTTCAGATTTTCCAGATATGCAAATATAGCGATTCTTGT
>OLWA01000876.1_pt1 | contig 34689 bp, 37 predicted proteins | sample 1673251 | NCBI WGS metagenome assembly OLWA01 (sample SAMEA3178937, study PRJEB25190) | human gut metagenome | biome: human gut; feature: human-associated habitat; material: faeces | place: Austria | collected 2013 | reverse complement strand
TACACTCGCGTAGTTGTTTAACATTTCAACCGGGTTTTGCAGCTGACCCGTTTTTACCCGAATTTATTCCAAATGTTCCAACAATGTTCTAACAAAATTTGGCTTGATCTGGTAATATAATAAAATAGAGAAGATAAAATGGATAAAGTGCTCATTTAATTCACTTTATCCATCAGCTTGTCCTATGAGTTTATCCGGGAGTCAGTAGAGTTCAATGAGGCGCTGAATATCTCTGAGCCGGGCGATTGTTGTTTCCTCAGTTATTTTGTTGTCACTTATTTCGTCATTGTTCTTCTCCAGAGCGAAGTGATAGCACTCATCAAAGTGCATACAGAGATTATCTGTAATCGGATACATCGGGGCAAAAACATCAGTTGTGTGAGGATATGACAGTTCACAATCAGGACCAAACGCCACACAGTAACAATCATCGGTTGCATAGAGCCAATAATTGTCGTCGGTATTTTCAACGCCTACTCCTTCTACAATGCAAGCTTTCTCAACTTCCTTGCGCATTTCCCAGCACTGCTCTATAGTTGGCGGTTGTTTTATAACAACGCCCAGATGCACATGATTCTTTTCTCGGTCATAGACCTCTACGACATCTCCCGGATTGAATCGAATAGAACCGGCTCCATGTCCTCTGAATTTCGCACATTGACAATCAAGTTCTTCAAGCAAAGTTGAACACATTGATCGGGCATTTAGATTCCCGTTTCGCTCATATACCCAAAGTTGTCGATACTGTCCGCTGGAAACATCGCAATTGAGAGGCAATTCGTAGATATATAGCGCATAAAGTTGCTCGTTATAACGCTCGCCGTGGATAAAATATGGAATCCGTTTCTGAACGCATTGCCAATCATCATACATAAAACTCTGGCACAGCCTCACTTCAAACTCCCTCACGTCCTTTGCGCCTTTAATCTGCTTGACATATCTGTGCATATCCACGCGGTAAACGCAGGGGCTGTCAATGTATGGCGGATTGAGCGCCAACGCCTTGAATTCCTCAAATGTCATGGTCGGTGTTTTTTTGTGTGTAAGTGGTTTCGGTGACGTTATACTTGCAAATTTTTTCTGTTAGGATGCCAATAATCCGCCCGGCAGGCCCTCTTACGGTCATTTCTGATTAACCGGAATGTGCATTTGGCACTATCTGCCTCGTATGAGTCATATATAATGTGTGAATAGCCGGAGGGAGTCAATATCCCGATCTTGCCGTCTTTTTGTGTCACAAAGAATGTCGTAGGATGGTCTTCTGTAGTTAGTTCATCCTCATAGATTTCATCCGCAATCGGGGGCATGAGTGTTTCAAGCAACGGCAAACAATCCTTATAAGGCTTTACATGCAGAAAGGGATATGCGACCGAGAGTACGCCCCATTTCATTGTCTTTTTGTACTGCACGAAAAACAGGCGTCGTTCCCATCTCTCCGGGATGATGGCATTGTATTGAAAATGTGTCATCAGAATATGTGGATTGGATAACGACACCAACGCCCATGCCTCTCCATTTGAAACAGGCACAAATACCGGCCTACTGTTTATCACATCGAATTGGGTAAATACGTCAGCAAAACTGTTGGGCAACAACTGTTCACCTGTCGGTGAAACCAAACCGACAAACTTATCGTCTCCGGACTTTCGAGGACGCCAATCATACTGAGAATCATACTTCCTGAATTGGAGTAACATTTTGCGGGCTTCCTTATCAGTGCGACCATATAGTGTATTCTCTATCTTCCGCAGGCGCATATACTCCTGCACATCTTCCTGTGAGGGAAGAATTAACGGATTATTGTTTTGATAACACACTCTCCAATAATTGAGGTGTTCGTAATAATCCTTTTGCCCCTCCTCAGAAGTTATCGGACAGACCATGCGACCGCGAAAATCTAAGCTCATCATTATCAATTAGCTCTATTTGTTCGGAAACAACTCTAATCGGGAAGCATCCTGAATAATGGTAGAATATTTAGATAGCCCTCGAAACCGCACATTTTTCTATAAAGAAAATCTGGCAGTAGTTTCTCGCACTCCTTTTCTATCCATTCAGGTATCGGATAAATGCAGGCAGCTATTGAGTCGGCTATGCAGGCCATTGTGTCGGCATCGCCACCGAGCGACACGGCAAGGCGAACCACATCTACGAAGTCTTTACCTTCAAGGAAGCAGATTATAGACTCCGGCACCGAGCCTTGACACGATACATCCCATTGATACCCTGGACGAATCTCATCGACGGTCCGCGTAAGGTCATAGTGAAATGTCTCGGTAATGTAGTCGCGAATTTCATCTTTCGTGTGTCCGTGCTTCGCCATCCACACTGCTGCCGCTACGGCTTGTGCGCCCTTGATACCCTCGGGAAGGTTGTGTGACACTACAGCGGTACGTCGTGCCAGTTCTAATGCTTCATCAAGTGTTTCGGCATAGAGGCCAACCGGACTGACGCGCATTGCCGCGCCGTTGCCCCAGCTGTTGTAAGGTTGTGGATTGTCACTCCATAGCCACGAATTGAACGAACTTCCATATCCGGCAAACGGATATTTACGACCAAGCTCCTGCATGGTCGCAATCAGTTGCTCATCAGTGAGCCCTTCTTCATCGTAATGGGCCAGCCAATACGCCACGGCAATAGTCATCACCGAGTCGTCGGTGAAACGACTACCCTCCGGCAACAACTCAAAGTCATACCGCTTTTGCTCGGTAAATTCATACACCGAACCGATTATATCTCCTGCGATTGCTCCTAACATAACTTATTTACTTGCTGCGATTAATGAAATTTTTGCCTGTTGTACCTCCAATGATTCATCGTAAGTACAACCCCAACATAAATTTATGTCGGAGGGCATACTTTTGATGAAATCAGTCATTGACTTCATCTCTGTCATTGGCGATTGCATATTCTTCGACATCCATATATTGAACAAGATCTTAGATGTGTTTCCAATCTCAATCGGTAATTTACCAATAGCACCTTTTAGCGCATTGGCAATGCAACCCTCGCCATCAGCCGAGCCGATTGTCACATAATTGACCGCATCCTTAGAAAGTGTACTCTCAATATCGGCAACATCAATATTGATATTACCGCAGGTGTTGATAACCCGGTCAATCTCCACAGTGTCGCCGACTATCTCATAATCCTTATATGAGAATTTATATGGTGTGTCAGGAACTTCAAGGGTATCAAGTAGCTCTGCGAAGCTCATATTACCTTTTTTATTACGATCCTTTTTCATAACTGTATCCTTTGTGAAATTAGAATCATCATCCTTATCAAGATTGTCTGATTTCAGAAGATCGAGAAGACGGCTGAAGCTAAAGAATGATCTTTTCTTTTTATTATTTTGCGGTAATATTTCGCGAGGTTTTCCTCCATTTGACGGCCCCACTAAATTTGCCTTTTCAAGCTGATCCATCAATTTGCCTGCTCGAATATATCCTATACCGAAATGGAGTTGTATTTTAGTTATGGATGCGATACCAGACTCAATTATAAATCTGGCAACATCACAAAACAGCGGATCACGTTCATTGTCTATATCCTTCTTTGCTAATGGTGAAGATGAAGTAGATAGTATGTAAGAATCGTCAACAGGGACATTTTCTTGAATCCATTCACAAATTGATTCAATCTCTGGAATATCTATAAAACAGCTCTGTATTCGCTTAAAATCACCACAATAATTGAAAAGCATGTCCCCCATGCCAAGAAGCTTCTGCGCTCCTGATATATCAAGAACAGTTTTAGAGTCTGCGTCAGACATAACCCTAAAAGCAATTCGAGCCGGGAAATTCGCTTTGATTATACCTGTGATAACATCGGCAGAGAGGCGTTGAGTAGCAATAACCAGATGAATTCCTACTGCTCGTGATTGCTGAGCAATATGAACTAAAGGTATTTCAAAATTCCCTCCACACACATTCATCAAGTCTGCAAACTCATCAATGACAACAATGATATTGGGCAGATGATGGTGTTTGTCTTTAGAAAGCTTGCCGTCTGCAATTTTATGATTATAATCTCTGATTGTTCTACATTGAGTTTGTATTAAAAGATCATATCGATTTCCAACCTCATGATCAATAGCATTAAGTATCTTCGGAACTTTTTCAACTGCCGTAATAACCTCCGGAGTATCTTCAGAAGTTCTTAACAAATATTGCTTCTTGATTCGGTTGTAGTGACCAAATTCTATTTGCTTCGGATCAATCAAAACCAATTTTAAGTCGGCAGGGCTTAATCTATAAAGCAACGAAAGTATAATATTATTGAGAAATACGGACTTGCCCTGTCCGGTTGCGCCAGCTATGAGCAAATGTGGCATTTTTGCCGAGTCAGCAACAATAGTATTATTCTTTGAGTCGATTCCAAACGCAACGGGCAGATGTGCTTGGGATTTCTGAAACTCTTTGGTTTCAAGAACTTCACGAAGCTGAACAATCTGACGATCAGGACGAGGAACTTCCACAGCGATTGTTCCTTTCCCGGGAACCGGCGCAATTAATCTAATTGGGCCGTACTCCGATAAAGCCTCATTCAACTTATCTTCACATGAACGGATTTGCTTCAATTTGCAAGCTGTATCCGGTATCAACTCAAATCTGACAACCGTAGGCACTACGATATATGAAACATTGCTAAAAGCAATGCTTTTTTTGCAGAAGGCATCGACAATCAGCTGTTTCGTTCTATCTATGTACGCAGGGGGAATGTGTGTTTTCCGTCTCTTTTCAGACAATAAGTTTAAAGGGAAAGAGTGATTGGTGAGCATCATAACTACATGGATTGCTAGAAAATATTATGCGACTGATTTACTATTTCTTGAAGCATTCCGGACTTCTGTGCCGACATAAGAAAATTTATATAATGATTTAAAGATGTGTATCCACCTCGTAGTGTGTCTTCCGCTATGTTGTAGTCTTCGATATGACGTAATGCGTTGTGAAACAATGATTGAGCCGTCAAGCGAGAAGAGCGGATAATCACTCCGTTCGAGGCCCTGTCGACGAGCTGCTGCAACCAGTCGCTATCTCCTCTACCGTTGTTGATTACAAGACTATTCAGCTTGCGTAGATTGCTAAGCATTTTGTCTCGTGTGCGAACAGGAAAACGTGATTCATCGAGATATTTCTTGAATTCTTTGTCAAGAGGGACAGGAGCAAATCTTATGTCGGCATTCTGAAATGTGTATTCATGTTCATCGTTACAATCATCTTCAGAGGACGTATAATCCATTGAGCATTTTATAAAGGCAAGATATGCACTATAAGCATTGATGATATTTCGAAGCTGAGATTTTGACTCCTTATCCGTTTCATCAAGCATCTCCTCAAATGCTTCTATGTCCACGACGATAGCCTGTACAACAAAGTCGTTGAAAAGATGTCGGATTGATTCGCTGCTTGTCTTTTCGGCCTCGGATCTACACTTGGAAATAAGACGGAATAGTTCAGGATCTCCTGGTGTCCAGAATTCAACATCGGCGTAACGTATCAACTCCACTTGTTTTGACGCTGCGCTTTCTGAAAGGTTATGTGACTCTATGAGCCACTTTACAAAGCCGGTAGAATCGTAGGGGATGTCAAGTTTCTGTTCCGTTATGATCTCTCGGCGTAATTCTTTAGTTAATAAATTTGGCATATTGACGTTTCGTTTGATTTGATATGCAAATGTATGGCAATTATTACTATATAAGACATCAGATCCTTACCAATGCAATATGTGGCTTATAATCTGCACTTTATTAGCGTGAGCCTACTGTCATGCGTTTATATGGGCAAATCTGCTTCGTCCTGACTATGGACGAAGCAGATTTGTGTTTTCCGACTTGTTTACGTTCATCTGATAAGTTGTATTATCTGTTTATCGGAGAACACTTCAGTTTTTGCGGTACAATAGCTTCTAATTCAGAGGGCAAATGGAACAAAGAATAGGTATGAGTTGTCGGAATTCCATCTTATTGATTCCGAATAAACTCATCAATAAGAAGCTCAGTTATATGCTCACGCTTATCCTGTGACAGGAAGAAATTATTATCCCCTGGTTCATAATTATCAACTATATGTTGTAGTCAGTCTTCAGATGGAAAATACGCATCAGCTTCAATATCTATGTCAAAACCGTGCATCGCATAACTGATCAGGTCTAAAACGGCTGGATAATCAAAAAATAATCTTTTGGGAATGAATATGGATTAAATTTCTTTTCATCATATGATTTCGCAAAACGCTCAACCAAATCATATGCTTCATCGTCAAATTCAGCGGGGATTTTCATGTTGGCCATTGTAATGCCTTATGTGTCGTTGAATTTTACATTTTTTACGTTTTACTATAAAGGAAATATGATGTCTACCACACAATAATGTGAAATTATCCTTTTACACGGGCAGATCCGGCAATTATTTCAAGCGCAGCATCTGCAAGATCGTTGTTGATAATGCTTCGAGTGCTTGACAATCGAGTTTTCTGACTTGTTGGCGAATAGTCCGCATAGGCCGGAAGCAGCTCGCATATTTGTCCTACCGTGACAGAAGGATTGTTTCTGACTATAGGATATAGCTTCAAAAACACACTCTTGCCTATTGATTTTAATGTATTATTCAGTGCCTCTGCTTCATCTAGGTCATACAAATCCTTGTTGACCTGCTGACGCATTCTTTTATTTGTTGCCTCCGTCGCCTTATTATTTCTCATTTTCTTTTTTGCTGAATATTCGGTAGCGCACCATGATATGTGTCCGATGTTGCTGTTGACAAATTTGGGCTGTGCCGGAATCTGCATTAATTGAGTGAGCTGAGCATACTCTAACGGAAATTCCGACCTTATATAGTCTTGTACAAGATTGATCAGTTCCTGCTCTTCACCTAAATTGAGGCCATCATACGCAACGAGTGATCGTTTGGGGATTATGAATGAATTGAGTGGATGTAACATCCTTAGAAAATGAGCCTGAATGGCCTTGAGCTCCACGGGGCTGAGCACATTGGCTGCATGACGAATCTTGTCATTTGATTTTTCCCATTCTGAACGATGAGGGTTGGGGAATATTTCGCTAAGTGATTGTTTGCCATATTCCTTCCCCACTGGAACGATATGAGCCACATACCATCCGCCGCTGTTCAGATTTATGAGATTTTTACTGCCCCTCCAATTATAATAAGACAGTTCACGCTCTTCCTTCGTAGAGCCAAAACCGCATCGCAGAGATGGGTCGGCCATAAATGCAAGCAGATCGGATTCATTATAGGTCATGCCCTCAAGCTTCATGGCCATAAATGGCATTACAAAAGTATTGTCACAAAACACCATTTTTCGACCATCGGGGTAATCTGTCAAGAAACCACGACGCAAGAGTTCATATCGCTTTTTAGAAGCACTTCCATATAAACGAAGAATAAATACCGCATCATTTCTGTTGATGTAGCTCAATAGCGCCTTATGTATGGCTTTTATTGCTTCTTTATCTGAGAATTGATCCTTAATTATCTGATTGAAGAAATCAGAGATGTTGTCAGCATTACCGGATTTAACTGTAGGTAAGCCCTTTTCTTTGATTGTGGAGATTTTGTGGTTCATATTGTTGATCTAATATTTGTGCAAATATAAATGCTATTAATGATAATATTACGTAAAAAACATACCAATCTAATATTCGCTTAGGAATCACATTATTATCATTTATTACGGGTGTCGTAATCAAGAATTGTCATAGATTTGGCTAATCAGCCTGATCGATTACAGATCTGATAAAATTTGCGTATTTGCTGAGAGCAGTGCGAGCGTTTTTAAGGTGGCTAACCGGCATCTCTGTTTCATCGAGATTTTCGATACGTTCAGTTAGCTTATCATCCATAGCACCGAACATCTCATCAATCTTCGCAATGTTTTTGTTTTTTACATATCCTGGAAGATAGTCATACAGGAGATCATAACCTGTCTTGCAGAACAATTCACGATTTATGCGCTTGATGTAGCTGACGTAAGACTTCATTGTTGATTCGACCATACCGTTAGCTATACCCCAAAGGGTAAAACGGAAAGCGAGGAAAAGATGGTTGGCAGTCTGGCGTGAGGCTTCAATCATCGCGGCAAATGCTTTCTTATCGGCTGGCGCTTTCTTGATTTGCTCTTCGTGAAATTTCTGATTTCGAATTTGCCCTTGCCGAAAGGATATTGCGGTTCTTTGATTATACCTGTTCTTTTGGCGAAGTTCATCATAGTGCGTATGTTTCGGAAATAGATGCCACGCGTGGTTATTGACATTGCTTTTTTCTCCCAAAATTTTTCACATCTAACAAGACAATCCGCTGTTATATCATTGAAATTAATTGTGCTGCCGGCAAATGACTCAATTGCTTTCAATGTGTCGCGAAAACTATTTGCCGAACCGATTTTGCCATTATCGTTAAGCTCTTTTACGCGTGCTGTAATTGCATTGTTCAACATTGCGGAATTAATTAACACGGCGGCAACGTGCTCCGATTTTTATAATATCCGATATATTTGAAAATTTAAGGTGTCCATACAGCTTCAACTCCCTTTAAAGCGCACCGGATGTAAAGCCCTTGCACATGATTTGCACGTGATTTGCACACAAGTCCAGACAAGAGAAGACAACAGAAGATAAGAGTTATGATGACAAGCAGGCTTAAGTGCTATGATAGCAGTCTATTAGGATGTATATTGTCAAGGCCGGCGAACAAAAGAAAACGGCTTTTATTTGACTTATAATCAGGGGGGGATAGGTTCAAGCCCTTTCTGGAATCGCTGAGAACCGCAATTAGCAGGAAGTTTCATTGGAATGGATCCGCCAGCAGAGTATGGACCCTAAATGCGTGGAAATTCTTGCCAACCATGATATAGCTGTCAAGCCGCATGAAATCCTGATATAGATAGGAGCATAAAAAACTCGGATACAACATTTGATGAGCAACATAGGTAAAGCAGATTATAGAAGGTCTGCTTTATTTTTTTGTCATAACGGAAGGAGTTTTCTACCGGCTAATATCAGGACCGCTGGAAATAATGGGATATGGTAATTAGATTTCCGGTGCGGAGTGGTGGAAAATTTTGTCGAGTATAGATGTTTTGTGCTTTTTGATGTGGATCTGGACTTTGGGAGCTCGCTTGTCGAGGAATATTATCGACGCGTTCAGCACTATCGCCACCCATTCTTCGAAATCCACAATACCGTTGACTCGGCTGAGCGAGAGTTTGTGGAATGGAGAGCCGGGCGGAAGGGAGTCGATTATCAGGTTTCCGAAGTCGTCCACATAAATGTCGTGGACACCCATGAGGTTTTCAAAAAGTATAGCAATGTCGAGGCAGTCGGGCGATTCAGGCCGTTTGCTGAACATTTTATATAGTGAGTTGATAGTTTTCTCTGTAATCATTGCGGTAACTGATCTTATTTCCGGGTGGATTTTTTCACCCGGGCTTCCGGCAAGGTCGGATGGTATAATCTTTAGCTTTACTATGGAGAGAGAGGCTGTTGCTTAGCTATAATCGTTGAACCGCCAGGGCACATAACTTAACTTTAACAACAATCTGATTTTACAACAAGCAGTGTCCTGATATGGTTTCCTGTATTACTAAAATTCTGATGATAAAAAACAAAGGCGGAGCCTGCGATTTGTTCGCGAGAGGCTCCGCCGTTGTTTCAAGGGGTTATGCGGCAGGGCATGACCGCGCTGGGTTGCGTCAGTATCAGGCGAGGAATCCCAGAAGGACACCTGCTGCCACTGCTGAGCCAATAACGCCGGCTACGTTCGGACCCATAGCATGCATGAGCAGGTAGTTGGAGGGGTCGTATTCGAGGCCGAGGTTGTTGGATATACGGGCCGACATAGGCACGGCGGAAACTCCGGCGTTGCCGATGAGGGGATTGATCTTTTTGTCGTGGGGCAAGAAGAGGTTGAAGAGTTTCACGAACAGTACTCCAGAAGTGGAGGCGATGATGAATGCCATGAAACCGAGAGCGAAAATGCCTATGGTCTCGGTGGTGAGGAATTCGGAGGCCTGGGTGGAAGCACCTACCGTCATGCCGAGAAGAATGGTCACGATGTCGGTGAGGGCATTGCTTGCTGTCTTAGCCAGACGGGTGGTTACGCCGCACTCACGGAGCAGATTGCCGAAGAAGAGCATACCGAGCAGAGGAATACCTGAGGGAACCACGAAGCAGGTGAGAAGCAGGCCCACAATCGGGAAGATGATTTTCTCGTTCTGCGACACGGCGCGGGCGGGACGCATCTTTATCACGCGCTCTTTCTTGGTGGTGAGCAGGCGCATGATAGGCGGCTGGATCACGGGCACCAGAGCCATGTAAGAGTAGGCGGAAACGGCGATTGCTCCAATAAGGTTAGGCGCAAGCTTGGAGGAGAGGAAGATTGCCGTGGGGCCGTCGGCACCGCCGATAATGGCGATGGCACCGGCCTGGTCGGGCGCGAATCCGAGAAGCAGCGCTACCATATAGGCACCGAAGATACCGAACTGAGCGGCCGCGCCTATGAGCATGAGCTTGGGGTTGGCAATCAGGGCCGAGAAGTCGGTCATGGCGCCAATTCCAAGGAATATGAGCGGCGGATACCAGCCGGCACTTACGCCGTTGTAGAGGATATTGAGCACAGACCCTTCCTCATAGATGCCTATTTCGAGACCGGCTTCGGTGTTGAAGGGTATATTGCCAATGAGCATACCGAAACCAATCGGCACGAGCAACATTGGTTCGAAGTCTTTTTTGATGGCGAGCCAGATAAAGAACAGACCCACGGCAAGCATCACGAAATGCTTGAATGTGGCGTTGTAAAATCCGGTGAGATGCCAGAATTCTGTAAGATTCTGCATCATGAAATCACCAAAACTAATGTCCATGTTGAATAATAAGTTTTCTTTAGTTTGACAATGGAGGCAGGGAGCGGCACATCGGAACGTGAGCCCCGCTCATTCCGGATTTTATTCTATGGTGACGAGAGTAGCACCCTCAAGAACGGCATCGCCGGCCTTTACGGCAATCGATGTAACCTTGCCGTCGTAGCCTGCATGGATGGCGTTTTCCATCTTCATGGCCTCGAGCACGAGAACAGTGTCGGCAGCTTTGACTACGTCGCCCACCGATACATTTACTGACAGGACAGTGCCGGGGAGGGGAGCTACTACCTTACGGCCGGGACCGGCGGCCACGGCAGGCTTGCTGATGACCTTACCTCCGGTCTCGGTGCGGGGAGCGGCCGAGGGGCGGGGAGCGTTAATGATGCTCACAGGTTTCTTGGCGTTGTCGAGTTCCACTTTGTAGGGGATGCCGTTGACTTCAACCTGTGCGATATTGTTGTCAATATCGCCAATGGCTACTTTGTAGCTGTTGCCATTGATTTTATACTTGTATTCTTTCATTTGTAGATTCGTTAGGATTGGGTTGTTACTGGTTGGGGAGATGACGCATATTGTAGATTTTGGAGTTCCACGGCGAGTAAGCGCGTTTCACCTTGTTGATGGTCAGCACGGTGTTCTCGCGGTCGTGGGCATCAAGATGTTCGTGGAGAGCCATGGCAATTGCGGCGATAGCCTCGCCGGAATCATTGCGCTCTTCGCGGGCGAGCTCTTTGGTGCTCATTCCGTGGGTCTTGGCCTTGTTGCGCGATGAAGCAGCGGCGCCTATGCGGCTTATGGCCGAGAAGCACAGGCAGAGGAGCAACAGCGCCGTGAATACAATACCCATAGCCATTATAGCCATAGCGAATCCGTTTTTGTCTATTTCCGAGAACATTTCGATTTTATCGTTTGTCTCGCGGATTTTGTTGGCTGAGCTCGGGGTTACGGGCTTGCCGGGAGAGTCGTCGCGGATTTCCCAGGCAGCAGAGCCGAGTTCCTTGCCGTCAGCGAGGTTCACGCCGTCGGCAATGCGGGCGTACGACTGGTTGGCGGTGAGGTAGGCGGGTACGGTAACGGAGTCGATGAGTGTGCGGCCGTCGGCGTCAAACACTCCTATCCAGTTTTCAGTTCCGGGTGCCAGTACAAAATTGGTGTGGAAGGTGCCAAGGGTCGGACGTCCGTCGGCCCAGAACACCACGTGCTGGCGTTTGGGCATTTTGGTGAGGACATCTCCCAGAGGCACGGCATACATCATGGCCTTGCGTTCCTTGACGCTGAGGTCGGGGTTGAGCGTGGCCGGATTGTTGGTGATAAACACGCTCGAGATGTTGAGTGGAGCGTGGTTTGTGTTGAAGAGCTCTATCCATCCTGAACGGCGGCCATAGTCATCCATATAGTTGCTGTCGTTCTGCACCATCACTTCGTTGATGCGCAGGCTTCGACGCCCCTGTGCGGAGACTGTCATGGCGCTGACTGCCAGAATAGCGAGCAATATAGTTTTTTTCATATTCTCTGCTTTGGTTGATTTTATTTGAGTTGAAAGCTTCTGCCTTTTTACAGAGGAATATTGCCGTGTTTCTTGGCGGGGTTGGTGACTTTCTTGGTGGCGAGCTGCTGGAGAGCGCGGATAATGCGGAAACGAGTGTTGCGCGGCTCGATAACGTCGTCGATATATCCGTAGCGTGCGGCATTGTAGGGGTTGCAGAAGAGCTTGTTGTATTCCTCTTCTTTCTCTTTGAGTACGGCCTGGGGATTTTCGGATGCCTTTGCTTCCTTGGCGTAAAGAACCTCAACGGCACCGGCACCGCCCATAACGGCGATTTCGGCTGTAGGCCAGGCGTAGTTCATGTCGCCACGCAGCTGCTTGCAGCTCATCACGATGTGGCTGCCGCCATAGCTCTTGCGGAGCGTAACGGTGACTTTGGGCACAGTAGCTTCGCCGTAAGCGTAAAGGAGCTTGGCTCCATGGAGAATCACGCCGTTGTATTCCTGACCTGTTCCGGGGAGGAATCCGGGCACGTCAACCAGAGTAACCAGAGGAATATTGAAAGCGTCGCAGAAGCGTACAAAGCGGGCGCCTTTGCGCGAAGCGTTGCTGTCGAGCACGCCGGCAAGGAATTTGGGCTGGTTAGCCACGATGCCCACGGCCTGGCCGTTGAAGCGGGCGAAGCCCACGATGATATTCTTGGCATAATTGCGCTGCACTTCCAGGAATTCGCCGTTGTCCACGATGGCGCCGATAACCTCGTACATGTCGTAGGGACGGTTGGCCGAGTCGGGGATGATTTCGTTGAGAGAGTCCTCGAGACGGTCGATGGGGTCGGTGCATTCAACCAGCGGGGGTTCCTCAAGGTTGTTCTGGGGAATGTAGCTGAAGAGCTTGCGGATGATTTTGAGGGTTTCCTCACCATCTTCGGCTGCGAAGTGGGCCACGCCGCTCTTGGTGGAGTGAACTTCGGCGCCGCCGAGGGCATCCTGGGTCACATCTTCGCCGGTAACGGTCTTCACTACCTTCGGGCCGGTAAGGAACATATAGGAGATTCCTTTGGTCATGATGGTGAAGTCGGTGAGGGCGGGAGAATAAACGGCACCGCCGGCGCAGGGACCGAGAATAGCCGAAATCTGGGGAATTACACCGGAAGCGAGGATATTGCGCTGGAAAATCTCGGCATAGCCGGCCAGTGCGTTGATGCCTTCCTGGATACGGGCGCCACCCGAGTCGTTAAGACCGATTACGGGAGCTCCCATCTTCATGGCCATATCCATGATTTTGCAGATTTTCAGTGCCATGGTCTCGCTGAGTGAACCACCGAACACGGTGAAGTCCTGGGCGAAGACGTATACCAGACGTCCGTCGATTGTGCCGTAGCCGGTCACGACGCCGTCGCCGAGGAAGCTTTTCTTCTCCTGGCCGAAGTTATAGCAACGGTGACGTACAAACATGTCGATTTCCTCGAACGAACCTTCGTCAAGAAGCTGTGCGATGCGTTCGCGAGCGGTGTATTTGCCGCGTTCGTGCTGTTTCTGGATGGCTTTTTCGCCGCCACCGAGGCGAGCCTCATTGCGTAGGGCTATGAGTTCCTGTACTTTTTCAAGCTGATTGCTCATTTCAGTTCTTCTTAATGTAAACGAAATGCGGGAGGCGGCAGCAACGATAAGATGGTGTCGGATCTCCCGCAAGTGTTTGGTTTAGTGAAATAATTCGGTTTATTTGTTCGGGTCCTCGCAAAGTTCAACGAGAGTGCCGGCACTTGTCTTGGGATGCAGGAACGCGATATTCAGGCCTTCGGCACCCTTGCGGGGAGCCTTGTCGATTAAGCGTCCGCCTTTTTCCTCAACTTCGGCAAGAGCATTGGCCACTCCGTCCTCCACTGCAAAAGCGATGTGCTGGATGCCTCCGCGGCCGCCGTTGTTGGCAATGAACTTGGCTATTGCGCTATCGGGAGCGGTAGCTTCGAGCAGCTCGATTTTGGTCTGGCCGACTTTAAAGAAGGCTGTGCGCACTTTCTGATCGGCAACTTCTTCAATAGCAAAGCATTTGAACCCAAGCATATTCTCGTAGAAAGGAATAGCTTCGTCGAGGCTCGTTACGGCGATGCCTACATGTTCGATGTGTGAAATATCCATTTTAATATGACTTTTGATTAGATATAGCAAAATTAACGGCGATTATGACCGTATTTCTCCGCAAATTTAATGTTTTTTCGGGGTTTGCACCTCTTTTTAGACGTTTTTTCTCCATAATATTATAAAATCAAGAAAACGGATATTATCAGATCAGGAAAAAAACGCCATTGCTGACACTGTGTCATATCCCACGTGTCAGTGCTGTCATATCTGCCGTTCTCTGAAAAATCGAATAACTTCCTGAAAATAAACTTACTTGGCACTTTTCAACCTTTTTGGCATAAAATTTGTTTTTAATAGTGACGAAACCGGATGAGCAATGACGCTCCTGCGGTTCCGACAATCAATATTTCAACCAAAATTCAGAAACAACATAAATCATTTTAACTATGGGAAAAATAATAGGCATTGACCTTGGCACCACCAACTCGTGTGTAGCCGTTCTTGAAGGAAAAGACCCCGTTGTGATACCTAACAGCGAGGGCCGTAACACTACCCCGTCTATCGTAGCGTTTGTAGACGGCGGCGAGCGTAAAGTCGGTGAGCCCGCCAAACGTCAGGCCATCACGAATCCTAAACGTACCATCTACTCCATCAAACGCTTTATGGGCGAGAACTGCCAGCAGGTTGCCGATGAGATCAAGCGTGTGCCTTACAAGGTAGTGTGTGGCGCCAACGATATGCCCCGCGTCGACATTGACGGCCGCGAATATACTCCCCAGGAGATTTCTGCCATGATTCTTCAGAAGATGAAGAAAACCGCAGAAGATTACCTCGGCCAGTCCGTTACCGAAGCTGTGATCACCGTTCCCGCTTACTTCAACGACTCGCAGCGTCAGGCCACCAAGGAAGCCGGCGAGATTGCCGGTCTTACCGTTAAGCGAATTGTAAACGAACCCACCGCAGCCGCTCTTGCCTATGGTCTCGACAAGGCCAACAAGGACCAGAAGATTGCCGTGTTTGACCTCGGTGGCGGTACATTCGATATCTCCATTCTTGAACTTGGCGGCGGTGTTTGAAGTTAAGTCGACCAACGGCGATACCCACCTTGGCGGTGATGACTTCGACCACGTGATCATTGACTGGCTTGCCGACGAGTTCCAGAAAGAAGAGGGCATCGACCTCCGTCAGGATCCTATGGCTCTCCAGCGTTTGAAAGAGGCTGCCGAGAAAGCCAAGATTGAGCTTTCAAGCACCACTTCCACTGAAATCAACCTTCCGTATATCATGCCGGTGAACGGTATTCCAAAGCACCTTGTGAAGACCCTTACCCGCGCTAAATTCGAGCAGCTGGCCGACAAGCTCATCCAGGCCACCATTCCTCCCTGCGAGCAGGCGCTCAAGGATGCCGGTCTGAAGGCAAGCGATATCGACGAAGTGATCCTCGTGGGCGGTTCGACCCGTATTCCTGCCGTTCAGGAGATTGTACAGAAGTTCTTCGGCAAAGCTCCTTCCAAGGGTGTTAATCCCGACGAAGTAGTGGCTGTAGGCGCTGCCATCCAGGGCGGTGTGCTTGCAGGCGACGTTAAGGACGTGCTCCTTCTCGACGTAGTTCCTCTGTCGGTAGGTATTGAGACTCTCGGTGGCGTGATGACCAAACTTATCGAGGCCAACACCACTATTCCTACCCGCAAGAGCGAGACCTTCTCAACCGCTGTAGACAACCAGCCTTCGGTTGAAATCCACGTTCTCCAGGGCGAGCGCCCCATGGCAAAAGACGACAAGACCCTCGGCAAGTTCCATCTCGACGGAATAGCTCCCGCACCCCGCGGCATACCTCAGATCGAGGTTACATTTGAGATTGACGCCAACGGCATTCTCAATGTATCGGCCAAGGATAAAGCTACCGGCAAAGAACAGAGCATCCGCATCGAGGCCTCAAGCGGTCTTACCGACGCTGAAATCCAGCGTATGAAGGACGAGGCTGCCGCCAATGCTGCTGCCGACGCCAAGGAAAAAGAGCGTGTAGACAAACTCAACCAGGCCGACGCCATCATCTTCCAGACCGAGAAGCAGCTCAGCGAGCTCGGCGACAAAATTCCCGCCGACAAGAAAGCTCCTATCGAGACAGCTCTTACCCAGCTCAAGGAAGCTCACAAGGCTCAGGATATCGCCGGTATCGATGCCGCCATCAAGGCTATCGAGACTTCATTCGGTGCCGCACAGCAGGATATCCTCAATGCTCAGGCACAGGCCCAGCAGCAGGCCGGAGCCCAGCAGCAGAGCGGTCCTCAGCAGCAGGGCGGTAGCTCCGACGGACCCGTTGACGTTGACTTCGAAGAGGTCAAGTAAGCTATAGAAGATATAGTGAAATAGACATATAACAATTCAGAAGACACGCGTCCGGGTCATGCCAAAGGATGCGTGTCTTTTTTCTAAGACTAAAATCTCCAAATTACTGCGACTATGATACGACTAAACTGCGGCCTTATCGCCGAAACCGAAGAAAACCGTAGGAAGGCAATCGCACTGGCAAAAGAGCTCGTTGCGCTTTCTCTTCATGACGACGGATGCGTGGAATATGATCTTCTCAGTTCCCTCACCAACACCGACCGCCTGATGATCTACGAAACCTGGAGAGATGAAGCCTCGCTCAAAGCCCACATGGCCTCTCCCCACTTCCAGCGTCTTGTCCCCGAAATAGAGAAAGTAGCCACCCTCACCCTCGAGCAGTTCAACTTCTGACATCCGGGCACGGCAAATTCCGATTTATAACCGTGTTTTGACACATAATGAACGACGATTTTCGGACATATAATGAAGACACTTCCCATAAAATGTGGGTGGATTACACCGGAGAGCAGTATGAGAATAGGGTGTTTAGTCATTCTTATGACCATATATGCAGGCATGAGGCGTCTATGTCGCGCGATATGCTAAGGCGTTGCATTGCAACTCCGGCCAAATCCCTCGGCGCCTCAGAGAACCGCATATCTTGTATTAATGAGTAGATCAGGCGTTACAGGCAAAGCTTAGCCAGTCAGGAACAATCGATTGGACGAATCACTTCACAACGTAAGCTTAAGATTTATCAATACCGCCTTGCCGAAACGCGCAACAAATTACCAATCTTCAGCAACAACTGGCTGAAGATTGGTAATTGGTGTTATCTTAAGCCCCGAAATATAAGACTTCATATCCTTTTGGTTTTGGCCGTATGCATTGGTCTGACCATATACTTCTGTCTTTGAGTTATCTTCGACTTTTATAGGAAAAATACAAATTCCTAATATCAGAGAATCTTACGTCTGAAGATGTCAAGAGACATAGCCTGGCAACTCTAAATTAAGGCAGGACCGTACTGATTACTGACGGATTTCTTTTTCGCGGGCGGCGTCCCAATAGGCGCAGTCGAGTTCGAAAAATACGGAGGTGTAGGGGATGGTGAGCGGAGTCTTGATGATAATGGCGTTGAAAGTGGAGCTCACGCTGTCAAGCCTGTGTATCAGCTCTTCGTGAGGAACGTAGTTTATCTCGCTTTTTCCGAGGGCGTCGGCGAGCGAGCGCTGATATGCGCTCCAGCCTTCGCAAAGGCGGTCGGACATTGCGTGCTGTTCCTCGTCTACATATATGTGCGCGCACACATGGGGCGCTTCCTCTATCATCCTTACGGTGCATTCAACAACTTTAGCGAAATCCTCGTTTGCGAAAAGTGTGGTCACGCCGGGATTTGACTGCAGGGGATATGCCATATCGGTGACCACAATCCAGTTGCGGTGGCCGAGAAAGTTGAGTTTATGGCTAAGTGTCGATTTCCAGTTTTGTTCCATTTTCAGAATAGATTTGAGTTTTTGCAAATATACGAAATAGCGAACATAAAGATGTATATCCGCGTTGTTTTGTATATGATAAATACTTGTTTAACGTCTAAATACACATCAGAAACATGAATCGTATTTTTGTATCGACAATGGCCTTGGCTGGTCTGGCAATGTCATTTGCGGCTCCGCGAAGCATATCATGTTCAAGGGTGGTTTATCCCGGCGACAGCGCTCTTTATATTGTAGGACGTTCGCTTGACTGGAAAACTCCTATCCCCACAAATCTTTATGTCTACCCCGCAGGAATGACTAAGAAGAGTCATGATCTTCCGGGTGCATTCACCTGGACTTCAAAATATGGCTCCATCTATGCTGTGAGCTACGATGGAGGAATTACCGAGGGCATGAACGAGAAAGGTCTTGTGATAAATAGTCTTTTCTGTAAAGGTACGGTCTATAGTAATGTCCAGACGGGGAAACTCCCACCTATGTCGCTCTCCGTATTCGTTGCCTGGATGCTTGACCTCAATGAGACAACCGACCAGGTGGTGAAAATGATTAAATCCACTCCGTTCAATATAAGCGGTGCCACTTTCGACGAAGGCACTGTTTCTACTCTCCATTGGGGAATAACAGATCGGTTCGGTAAGACTGCAATACTTGAATTCGATCACGGCAAGGTAAACATATATGAAGGCGACAGTCTGTATGTGCTCACCAATGATCCCCCATATCCGCAGATGACGGCTATAAACGATTATTGGAAGAAAATCGGAGGAGCCAACATGCTTCCGGGAACAGTGAAGAGTCCCGACCGGTTCGTCCGCGCTTCGTTTTTTGACAATAATGTGGAGCGTACAGGAGATGCTGCCTTAGGTACATCGATAACGCGGAGCATTCTGGTGAATGTGTCGGTTCCCTACCTCTACACCGTCCAGGGCGATCCAAACGTATCTTCCACACAGTGGCGCACTTTCGCGAATCTTCGCGACCGGCTGTATTATTTCGATAGTGTGACAGCTCTCGGGATGTATTATATCGACCTGACGAAATGCAATCTGAGCAAAGGTGCGCCTGTAATGAAAATTGACAATACAAAAATGAAAGATGTGGTGGGCGAAGCAAATTCCCGACTCGAAGTTTCAGCTCCATTCACTCCTATGTATTAATTTTGCGGTGTGAAATTACGCATGAACATATCATGGACGGGCGTGATGATGGCTTTCGTGGCCATGATCACGCCCGTTTCAGGTATTTGTGCGGAGCCACCCCAGCTGGCCGTCCCGGCGGAATATAAAATAGTGTCCGACAGCACGGAGGCTGCCGATCAATCGCTTGCATTCGCTGCTTTGCCCTGGTGGCGACAACTTATTGCAAACGGGTTTCATATCAATGATCCACGGGTCAATTATCCCGCCTTCCCGCGTTTTCTGGTAAAGGTCTATGATTGGGGTGACCGTGTATTCAACAGTTACGATCCCGAATATGTGGTCGGCACAGGGAAGAACTGGAAGGTGATGGCCAAGAATTACAACTGGTTTGAATCCTATATGCTGATGTATTCATTCGACGACAGGCTGAATATACGTTCTCAGTTCTATACCGATATAGGAGCTTACATCAATTTTATGGCTGTAGGTATTGGTTATACAGCCAAGTTAGGCAATCTCTTCGGCGGTGGCAACAGTCCCCGGACAAATTTCAATACCAGTTTCACCTGTTCACGTTTTCAGGGTTCATTTGATTTTACCACCACCAAGGGAAACACCCACATCACCCGGCTGGGCGATTTCCGGGACGGGAAGGAAATCCATGTGCCGTTCAACGATATCAGCCAGCGCTCTATGAGCGGTCATGTACTGTATTTTTTCAATAACTACCGTTATTCCCACGCTGCAGCTTACTGCTTCTCGAAATATCAGCTCAAGAGTGCGGGCACGTGGATAGGTGGCGCCGGTTTCAACTATCAGGACATAGAGATGAATTTCGAAAATCTGCCTGAGGATATGAAGGCGTTTCTTCCCGGAAAGCAGACACAATACACATTCAAATACTGTGATTATGTGGCTTACGGAGGCTATGCTTATAACTTTGTGATCAAGCCCAGAAAATGGCTTATAAACGTGATGGGAGTGCCGGCAGTGGGCTATCGTCACGCCTATTCGCAGTCAAATGTAGGGAGCAGAAGCATGTTTGCCCTTAACGGAAATTTCGGTCTGGCTGTCGTTTATAACCACAGGGCTCTTTTCGCGTCGGTTAATGCCAACGTGAAAGCCCATGTATATTTTGGGGGAGATTATACCTTTTTCAACTCCCTTTTCTCTACTTCCTGCACCGTTGGTGCACGTTTCTGATTCGCAGAGGGGGATGGTTATTCATATAGATAGAACATCCGCTCCATCAGTCGCCATTTTTCAGAGGAAGTAAGGCCGGGCACTACTTTCTGGAATGTTCCCATATATTCTTCCCATTCGGCCTGGCGGGGCAGGGTGCTGAGCCGCTGCATGGCTGAGTCCCAGTCGAAATCCATGGGGGTCTCCACAATCATGAACAGTCTGGACCCGAGTATATACAGTTCCATTTCAAGGATTCCGACTTCACGTATGCCGCGGATAATTTCGGGCCATGCCTGTCCCTCGCTGTGGCGCCGGCGATACTCGGCTATAAGTTCGGGGTTTTCCTTGAGGTCGAGTGTCTGGCAATAGCGCTTTACAGGCTGGTGAAACTGTTTCACGGGATAGCCTTGGGAGGGATTTTCAGTTTTCATGTTTGAATAGATTGTCGTTTTCGTCGAGTTTGAAGTCATGAGCCAGAAGACCGATAAATTTCGAAATCTGCGATACGGCTTTGACTGTTTCCGGGGTTATTTCTTTTCCTGCCAGACGCAGCATAAGCATGCCGTAGAGAGCGTTGAAACAGGTCTCGATCTCTCCCGTTTTATCCTCTCCGGCTTTGGCTCTCAGTTCCACGATGTAGGGGAGTGTGCGGTAGAATTCGGCGGTGTAGTCGGCAAAACGCGGGTCGGCAAGTAGAGCGCGGTGTAGGTCGGCAAGCTGTATTATCACGTTTTTGTTCAGCTGGAGATGCCCTTTTTTCTCCACTCCTTCGCGCCGCATCATGTCGATAAGAGATTCATACCACTGGGCCATTTCTTCTTTCTGGGCGTCGGTCAGACCCTGATAGCGGTCAATTACATTTGCCCGTATCTTGTCCAGATCGAGGGAGTTGGCTCTTATTATGTCCTCTATCTGCCACATATACAGCAGATATTCGGCTATATTCTCTTTTCGTTTCTGGGATGCGATATACATTGTAACAGTGATTTATTATGAAACAAGCTCTTGAGATATAAACGGCCGTGAAAGCCGTATGGTTTAAAAATCCGATTCCCAGATGATAATCTTTCCGGGAGCGGATTTCCTCACATCTATCAGCCGTTGGTTGGAAGAGCCTTTGAATATCAGGGTTGTGTCGCGGAGAGGTAGCCTGAATGGGCCGTCGACAATCACATCGATGTAGTCAAGCAGAGGTCGCCGCCGAGGGTCGGAAAGAAGCTCCTCGTAGGTGTAGCCGGTATAGCACCAGAGATCCAGTCCCAGCTCCCGGATGCCTTTAATCAGGGATAGAAGGGTGTCGGTATCCTGTTGCAGCGGGTCGCCGCCCGACAGTGTCACCGGAATGTTGTTTTCGGAGATATGCCGAAGTAGCTGGGCCACTGTGGTGGGTGTGCCTCCGCGCGGGTCCCATGATTCTGGATTATGACACCCCGGGCAATGGTGGTCGCATCCTGCGAAATATATGGAAGTACGGAGCCCCGGTCCGTCGACCGAGGTTCCGTCTATGATGTCCAGTACGTTCAGTGTTTGCTCCATCGGCCGTATGTTATTTGTGGACCACGCGGTCGTTGAGCTCAGCAAGTTTGGCGTTGTTCCAGCGGTCGGTAGTGCCTACGAGGTAGCCGGTGATACGCTGCAGCTTGTCGATGTGCGTGCCTCCGCATTTGGGGCATTTCTCAAGACCGTCTGTGGCGTCTTCGTAGCCGCAGTCCATGCAGCGGTTGCGGTTGTGGTTCACGGAGCAATAGCCGATGTTGTATTTGTCCATGAGGTCTACAATGTCGGCCACTGCTTTGGGATTGTGTGTGGCGTCACCGTCAATCTCCACGTAGAATATATGGCCTCCGCCTGTGAGGGCATGATAGGGAGCCTCCACCTGAGCTTTGTGCTCGGGCGAACAGTGATAGTAGACGGGAACGTGGTTGGAGTTGGTGTAGTAGATCTTGTCGGTAATCCCGGGAATCACACCGAAGCTTTTGCGATCGCGCACGGTGAATTTTCCTGAAAGGCCTTCGGCGGGTGTGGCGAGAATCGAGAAGTTGTGCTCGTATTTTTCGCTATACTCGTTGGCGCGGCTTCGCATGTGGGATACTATCTTTAAGCCGAGTTTCTGGGCTTCCTCGCTTTCGCCATGATGTTTTCCGATAAGAGCCACAAGACATTCGGCAAGACCGATGAATCCTATGCCCAGGGTGCCTTGGTTGATTACGCTCTCTATGGTTTCGGAGCCGGAGAGTTTATCGCTTCCGTTCCACAGCTTCGACATAAGCAGGGGGAACTGCTTGGCAAGGGCCGTCTTCTGGAAGTTGTAGCGGTCGCAGAGTTGCCGTGCGGTTATGTCAAGCACCTTGTCGAGCTTCGAAAAGAATTTGTCAATGCGTTCCTGCTTGTCTTTCACCATCATGCATTCTATGGCCAGACGCACGATGTTGATGGTGGAGAAACTGAGGTTGCCTCGTCCTATGGATGTCTTTTCACCGTAGCGGTTTTCAAACACTCGTGTGCGGCACCCCATCGTGGCCACCTCGTATTTGTAGCGTTCGGGGTCGTCAGGCGTCCATTTCTCGTGATGGTTGAAGGTGGCGTCGAGATTCACGAAGTTAGGGAAGAAACGGCGTGCAGTGACTTTGCAGGCCAGCTTGTAAAGGTCGTAGTTGCGGTCTTCGGGTAGATAGCTCACTCCGCGTTTCTTTTTCCATATCTGAATCGGGAAAATGGCGGTTGCGCCATTGCCCACGCCCTCGTAAGTGGAGTTGAGGAGCTCGCGGATCACGCAGCGTCCCTCGGCCGAAGTGTCCGTGCCATAGTTGATGGAGCTGAACACAACCTGATTGCCGCCACGCGAATGGATGGTGTTCATGTTGTGGATAAATGCCTCCATTGCCTGGTGGACGCGGTCCACGGTCTTGTTTACGGCATGTTGGAGCATCCTTTCGTCGCCCTCCATTCCGTCGAGAGGTTTTTTCAGATAATCATCGAGCTTTACATTATATAAAGGGGAAAGATCGCGGCCAGAGAGCTCTTCGAGCTGTTTGATTTCCTCGATGAACGATGAGCGCACGAAGGGAGCAAGATAGAAGTCAAATGCCGGTATGGCCTGGCCGCCGTGCATTTCGTTCTGGGCGGTTTCGAGCGATATGCAGCAGATGATGCTTGCGGTCTCTATTCGTTTTGCTGGGCGCGATTCGCCGTGTCCTGCCGAAAATCCCTTGGAAAGTATGCGGTCCATGGGATGCTGCACGCAGGTGAGGCTCTTGGTCGGATAATAATCTTTGTCGTGGATGTGGAGGTAGCCGGAGCGCACGGCGTCGCGGGCTTCCTGTGAAAGAAGATAGTCATCAACAAAGGGCTTGGTGGTCTCGCTTGCGAATTTCATCATCATTCCCGCAGGAGAATCAGTGTTCATGTTGGCGTTTTCGCGCGTGATGTCGTTGCTTTTGGCCTCGATGATTTCCAGGAACATGTCGCGGGTCTTGGCGCGGCGCGCAATGCTTCGCTGGTCGCGATATGCTATATAGCGTTTTGCCACTTCCTTTCTGGGGGAGTTCATGAGTTCCAGTTCCACGCGGTCCTGGATTTCTTCAACCGTCATGCGTTCGTTGCCTGTGACGCCTATGCGGTCAGCTATTTTTTGAATCAGAGCATCGTCTTCGCCACATTCGGTCTGAAGCATGGCTTTTCGGATGGCGGCTTTGATTTTTTCTTCGTTATAGCCTACCACACGTCCGTCGCGTTTGATGACAGTCTGTATCATTTTGTATAGGGGTTTTGTTATAAATTCTGGATTAATATGCCTCTTGGAAAATCGGATTTTTTAAGTCCGTGCAAAGGTGAAAAATTACTTTAAATCATCCAAATATTATTACAAGAAAATGTCGTAAAAGTTTTGTTTTGGAAAACTTTTAATGCTTATTTAAAAATTAAGTTATTGATTAATAATGGTGTGTGGAATTTTTCGGAGAACTTTTGTGTCCGAGCTATTGAAAAAGATTATTAAAAATGTTATTTTGACGATGTGTTGGGGATATGGAATTTTTCTTGTTAAATTTGCAATTACAATCCGTTGATTATGTACAAGTCATCTTTTTCAATCCAGAGTGCGACAGCTGGTATTCTTGCGGCTCATGGTGTCCGTGATGTGATTGTGTCGCCCGGTTCACGCAATGCATCGATAATAGAGGCCATGAGTGCGTCGTCGCATTTCCGGATTACGAGGGTGGTAGATGAAAGGGCGGCCGGCTTTATTGGACTGGGCATTGCGTCCATCACGAATCGCCCCGTGGCAGTTGTGTGCACGTCGGGGACCGCACTGTTGAACTACGCGCCGGCTCTTGCCGAGGCTTATTACAGAAACATACCTCTGATATGTGTTTCTGCTGACCGTCCGGTAGTGTGGATAGACCAGAATGACTCACAGACCATGCGGCAGCCGGGCGCGTTGGCCAACGTTGTCAAGGGCACTTACGATATCGGTCGTGGTGCAGGTGAGGACTCCCTGTGGGAGGCCCAGCGGCTGCTGAACGATGCTATGCTCACTGCTCTGGGAGAGGTAAGAGGTCCGGTTCATGTGAATATCCATCTTCCCGACTGTGCCTCCGAGGGTCTGGAATCCGATTCCGGTGAGGCAAGAATCATCGAGATGCTTCCTTCGCGAAGGGACATCACCTACAATGATGCCGGGCGTCTGGCCCAAACCATATCCTCGACTTCAAAGGTGATGGTTCTCTGCACGTGTGCCGCTCCCGACAGCGGGCTTATACAGGCGTTAACTTCATTATCAAAATTCAATAATATCGTTGTAGTTGCAGAAAGGGTGTCAAACGTGTCGGTGCGTGATGCGGTGTTCGCTCCCGAAGCTGTGATAGGCTCCATGGACGAGGAGAAGAAACGCGATATGGCTCCCGAAATTCTGATAACAATAGGGGGCGCTCCGATTTCGGCCGGTCTAAAAAAATATCTCAGGCAATATTCTCCTGCCCGACACTGGAATTTGGGTTACACGCGGGCGGTTATAGACTGCTATAAGGCTCTCTCCCTCCGTATTGAAGCGGATCCGGCCATGGTTCTTGCCAAGATTGCAAAGCAGATGCCGGAGAGTTCCGTCGGCAGTGACTATTTCAGAAAATGGAATGTTGCATACGAAAGAGCGCGCAGCCTCCTCCATGGGTATGCGTCGCGTGCGCCCTGGAGCGATTTCAAGGCAATGGGGTTCATAGCCACGCAGATTCCCGCGCGGTGGAACCTACAGCTCTCAAACGGAACGGCTGTGAGATATTTCGAGCTGCTTTCCGGTGGCCGCTACCATAGGGTTGACTGTAACCGCGGGGTGAGCGGAATTGACGGGTGCACATCTACTGCCGTGGGTGCGGCGATGGCCTACAATGACACAACGCTGCTTATCACGGGCGATATGAGCGCAGCCTACGATCTCGGAGGTCTGGCTCTGGCGCGTGAAGCCGAACGGATTAAGATAGTGGTGCTGTGTAATTCCGGAGGCAATATTTTCAGAACCATCAGAGCTACACGTGAACTGACCGTATGCGAGCCCTATCTTGCCTCGATGCCTGAGCTTCCGCTGCGTTCGCTTGCCCAGGCATACGGCATGGGATTTTATGAGGCTTCGGATGATGCGGAGCTGCGGGAGGCCTGGCGTGGGTTCGCCGCGCACAGTGGTCCGGCATTGCTTGCCGTAAACACTTCGCCGCAGATTTCCGCAGAGGCTTACCGGGGCTTCTTTGATTTTATGAGCAAAAATTGACAAACAATATACATACATTATTATGGAAAAGATAGAATGGAAAACCATCAAGGAGTATGAAGATATCCTGTTCCAGCAGTTTGAAGGAATAGCTAAGATTACTATAAACCGTCCACAGGTCTACAATGCGTTCCGTCCGCAGACCAACCGCGAGATGCTCGAAGCCATGGCTTACTGCCGTGAGGCAAGCGATATCGGTGTGGTTGTGCTCACCGGTGCCGGTGACAAGGCGTTCTGTTCCGGAGGCGACCAGAAGGTGAAAGGTGTGGGTGGTTACATTGACGAGAACGGTGTGCCCCGTCTCAACGTTCTTGATCTTCACAAAGCCATACGTTCCATTCCCAAGCCTGTGATTGCTATGGTCAACGGCTATGCTATAGGTGGCGGCTGTGTGCTTACGGTTGTCTGCGACCTTACCATCGCATCGGAAAACGCCCGTTTCGGCCAGACCGGACCGAAAGTCGGAAGCTTTGATGCCGGATTCGGCTCGACATATCTTGCGCGGTGCGTGGGCCAGAAAAAAGCCCGTGAAATCTGGTTCCTTTGCCGCCAGTATACAGCCCGTGAGGCTGAGGCGATGGGTATGGTCAACAAGGTTGTGGCTCCCGAACAGCTCGAGGCCGAAACGGTTGACTGGTGCCGTACCATTCTCAAGCGCAGTCCTATGGCTGTGCGTATGATCAAGCGCGCTCTGAACGCCGAACTCGACGGGCAGCGGGGCATGATGGAATTTGCCGGAGATGTTACCCTGCTTTATTATCTGATGGAGGAGGCTCAGGAAGGCAAGAATGCTTTCCTTGAAAAGCGCGAGCCTGATTTTGGTAAGTTCCCCAAATTCCCGGGCTAAGATGCTTAGAGCAGAGTGGGTGCCATATAATCTCGATTTCCGTTTCATGGCCGTTACCTCGCGGGAACGGATGAAACGGAAATCCACTTATTTCGTGCGCGTGTATGATACTTCCTGTCCTGAGGTGAAGGGGTTGGGTGAGTGTGCGCTTTTCCGGGGGCTGAGCGCCGACGATGTGCCGGATTATGAAGCGGTACTGACGGCTGCATGCCGTGATATCGAGCGCTTTCCCGAGTCGGCCCCCGCGGCATTCTCCTCGATAAAATTCGGACTGGAGACAGCTATGACCGATTTGCGCTCCGGCGGCGTCATGAAGCCGTATCCCGATGCATGGGCCGACGGTAACAGCGAGATAGTGATAAACGGGCTTGTGTGGATGGGTACACGCGACGAGATGCACGCGCGCATCCGTGAGAAACTCAAGGCCGGATTCAGATGCGTAAAGCTGAAAATCGGCGGAATTGATTTCGACCGTGAACTGGAGCTGCTGCGGGGTATACGTGATAGTTTTGACAGCAAATCGCTTGAGATACGCCTGGACGCCAACGGGGCGTTCACACCGTCCAACGCAATGGAGCGTCTCGAGGATTTGGCACGCTTCGATGTTCATTCCATAGAGCAGCCCGTGAAGCAACATCAATGGAAAGAAATGGCGTATATCTGCCGGAAATCTCCCATACCTGTAGCGCTTGATGAGGAGCTTATAGGAATCACGGATAAAGATGAAAAGGAAAGGATGCTCGACGTGGTCGTCCCGCAGTATGTGATTCTGAAGCCGGCTTTGTGCGGCGGATTCTCAGGTGCTGACGAATGGATAGAACTTGCGCGCCGACGGAATATAGGATGGTGGGCCACCTCGGCTCTTGAATCGAACATCGGACTTAACGCCATAGCCCAATGGGTGTCGCGGAAGAATCCCCTGATTCCCCAGGGACTTGGAACCGGCGCGCTGTATCATAACAATATTCCTTCACCTCTTAATCAGGAACGCGATGTGCTTCTTTCTGACCCCTCCCGGAAATGGGATTTAACCATGCTTGAAACGCTTGAATGGAACTGACCGGATATATTGAGGAGTGTTCGGCCTTTGCTGCCGAATGGCGGGATGCCGGAAAAGATTTTGTCGTGGCCCATACTTCAGGATCAACCGGCACGCCGAAAGAGATAAGGCTGAGCAAAAATGACATGGCTACATCGGCCCGTGCAACAAACCGTTTCTTCGGGATAGACTCCGGTTCGTTGCTCCATCTGCCTCTTTCGCCTTCTTATATAGCAGGAAAGATGATGATTGTAAGGGCCTCTGTGGCCGGTTGTGCTCTTTTGGCCGAGAAGCCCACGTCGTCACCTCTGGCAGACTATGCCGGGCGGGATATCACGCTCTCTGCTGTAGTTCCCTCGCAGATTCCAGGACTTTTGAACGGAAAGGGCTGGATGAAAATAGACAATCTGATTATCGGCGGCGCTCCGCTATCGTCAGCGACAGAAAGAAAACTCCAGGAGGTGGGGCTGCCGGTATACGCCACATACGGAATGACGGAGACCTGCAGCCATGTGGCACTGCGAAAACTCGGAAGCGAGCTTTTCAGGGCGCTTCCCGGAATCAGTTTTTCTCTGGATGAGAGAGGATGTCTTGCCATAGATGCACCGCAGTTCTCTTTTAAGAGGGTGGTGACCAATGATCTTGCGGAACTTGACGGAGGCGGGGCTTTCCGGTGGCTTGGACGTTACGACAATGTGATCAACTCCGGGGGCATAAAAATCATTCCCGAAGTAATCGAAGAGAGAATAGCGCCTTTGATGTGCGGTGTTCCGTTCTATGTCAGCTCCCGCGAAAGCGAGCGTTGGGGTAGGGAAGCTGTTCTGATTGTCGAGGGGGGAACGTCGCCTGTAAGTCTTGCGCAGCTTAAGGACGAACTGGGAGTGATATGCCCCAAAGAGATAATATGTGAGCCGAAATTCGACCGCACTTCTTCCTCAAAAATAATCAGGAGGAATTATTGAAAAGGTTGTTCTGACTTCCGTCAGTCAGGCAAATCGAGCAAAGCTTCTATCTGTGGAAGGACGGGCACGGCGCCGTCGTTGTTTATGACGCGTTTCTTCAATGCCGGAATAGCTTCTTCCTCGGCTTTCTGCGCCTGCATCCGTTTTTCTATTTCCGGTATGCTCAGATTGTTTCTGGCGATAACGCGCTCGATGCGGATTTCTTTCGGTGCCGTTACTTCCCATATTTCGTCGACCAGAGTATCCATGCCTGATGAATGCAGAATGGCAGTTTCCACAAAACATACATTCCGGTTCGAACTCCACTCTTTGAAATGATCGCGTACATGGCGGTGCACAATTCTGTTGAGTGCTTCCAGGGCCTGTGTGTCCGAAAATACCTTTTGAGCCAGAATCCTGCGGTCGATTCCGGAGGAGGTGACGGCTTCACGGCACACTTCGGCACCGATGGCGAGTTTTATATCCTCGCTTTCCTCCATAATCTGTCGGGCTTGTGAATCACAGTCGTAGATTTCATAGCCCATGCATCCGAGCACGCGTGCTACAACGCTTTTGCCAGAGCCTATTCCTCCGGTTATGGCTATTATTCTGTTCATTTCGATGTCTGGAAGATGTATTCCACACTGTCGGGGTGGAACGTTACGTTATGGTAGTGATCGGGGGTAAGCGACGGCATGACCTTTGTTTTGGGTTTGCTGAGGTCTATTTTGGAAGCATCGATTGTAACCTTGAGAGGATAATCGTCGTTGAACGCGCTCATAGGCACGAGATAGCTCACTTCCACACTCGATGGGAATGTCACGACCTGGCTTCCTTCCGGGAGGTTAGTCACTTCTACCGGCACCATGCGGCGTTTAGATATCAGGGGCTCTACCGGCACTGTTACCTTGACTCTTTCCGGAATGATTCTCATTCCCGGGAGCTGCTTGATCTTGAGGTCGAACACCGTGGTGTCTTTCAGGTCGGAGGCCGACCCGAGCTCGGTCTCGATCTGATGGAGACCGGAGGGTATTTCGCCGTCGGAGTACACTTTCACAGAATCGAAATTCGAAATGATGGCTCCGGAAATAATGCTTTGCAGGGATGCTTTCACATCAAGATTGATTTTAAGTGGAAGCACTTTTCCGGGAGTGGTGGTGAAGGGGGCATAAATCGAATCGGGCCTTACGTTGATTATCTGTGCGGCCTGTCCGAAGTATTCCTTGAGACGGCTGTCGATTTTCATTCTCGACATCTCGAATGTGCGGTCAGGAGTGGCGTAGTCGGTGAATTTCAGCTTGAGGACAGGAGTCCTTCCTCCCCAGAATCTGATAAGCTGTGAGCCTTTGGCCTGGACCATGGCGTTGATGGTACGGGGCACACTTCCGATTATCACTACCGAATCAGGCACATTGTCAATCTCCACCGGTATCTCGTAATCGCGCTGCACCTCGTTATCGAGTGAAAGGAATATCCAGAAAAGGAATGCTACGCACACACACATCAGATACAGCACCACGTTGCGTCCTTTGGTCGAACGCAGTGCGAGGCGGCATTCAAGCAGGAATTTCTTTACTGAGTTTGGAAGGCTCATGGTTAGGAGGATTAAGAGTTCAAGCCCGAATGGCTTTCCTGCCGTCCGGGCTTGAAATGATAGATTTAAGAGAAATCAGTTGTTGGCTTTCTTCTCAGCGTCGGCGTCCTGCTGGGCTTCGATGGCCGAAGGATAAACCGAGCCTTTGTCGATTGAAATCACGGTGTCGCGGGCGATTTCAAGATCGAATGTGGTGTCGCGCACCTTACGTATTTTGCCATAGATACCTCCGGCGGTAACCACGTTTGAGCCCACGGTGAGGCTTTCGCGGAATTTCTTTATTTCTTTCTGCTTCTTCTGCTGGGGGCGAATCATAAAGAAATAGAATATTACGATGATGGCTACAATCATCAGGATGTTCATGAGTCCGGCATTGTCACCGGCCTGAAGAAGAATCATTGAGTACATGTCGATATTGGGTTTATATTACTGTTTGTTCAGCAAATATAGTGTTATTAATTCAATTTTTCAGCAGTTTTCCTTCCTTTTTCAGATAGTTTATCACGGAGAAGAGTATTCCGTTGATGAATTGGCCGCTTTTCGATGTGCTGTAGCAGTTGGCAATCTCGATATACTCGTTCATTGTCACGGGCACCGGGATGGAAGGGAAGTTGAGAAGTTCCGAAATGGCAGTGCACATTATTATCACGTCCATGAAGGCCAGACGCTCCGGATCCCATTGCTTTTCGTTGATAAACTTGTCGATGTAGCTGCGGTAGGTGCCATAGTTCTCTACGGTGTCCACAAAGAGCTCGCCGCCGAAGCGCGCGTCTTCTTCGTCCTTGAATTTGGGGAGGAGTGTTATAGGTGTCCCGGGGTTGGATGATGCCCGCTTTATGGTCTTGATTACGAATGTGCCTATTATGTCGAGGTCGTCGTTCCAGTAGACTGATTCCGATTCTATGGCTTCAGCAAGGATATCCGAAGGCAGGATTACGTTCTTGATTATCGAGCGCCAGAAATCGCAGTCGTCCGCGTAGCTTACGGTGGGAGCTGCCATATAGTCGGCATAGATATCGCTCTGCAGCACTTTGTCGAGAAGCAGTTTGAGGGTTTCCGAACCGTTGTCCCATGAAATAGGATTGCTCTTGAGATATTCTTTCATCTCAGGACATTCCTCGAGGTTGGCTATGAACGTGTTGTCAATGAAACGGGTGTCGGGGTTGAGATCCTCGGGAGTGGGCAGGTATTTATGACGGGCATTGTCGAGGCGGCGAGCCTGCAGGCGCGTGAGTTCGATCGGAAGCAGAAGCAGCGAGAAATAAAGCTCACGTGCTTTGTCGAGGGAGCGTTCGAGCGAATTGCGGGCCTCGATAAACATTGTGCGGGTGTCAGAGAATCCCTCGAGGGTTGAGATGAGCATTTTGAACGCGTGCTCATATCCGGCTATCGTGTAGTCGGGATTCTTTCTGGCTGCCTCGGTGAGTTCGGGGCTTTTCTCCATAATGGTGCGGATAATCACCACCCAGAAAGCCACATCGTCCTTCATTGAAAGATCCTTGGTGCGGATATAGCTGCGGTAGGCTCCGCTCTGGGTTATCTTGCTGTAGATTGCAAGGGCGGCGTCGTTGAATGCCTCGGAATTGGCGGCACGGCGGAAAATGACGGATCTTACGTTGACATCGCTGAACAATGAACGCACCATTTTGCCTGCCGAAAGATATTTGTTGTCGGAAATTGCTCCTACCAGTTTTTCTGATCCGGCAAGACGGAAGCCGGAAATGCGGAGTATGAGCAACAGCAAGTCAAGATAAAGCGAATAGGCATAACGTTTGTCGCGTGACTCCGATTCGGGAGCAGATTCGATATGGAAATCGCTCTGCGTCAGAAGATAGCTGTAAAGAATCTGTATTACCTTGATTCTTATCAAAACTCGATTTATCATGACTCTAATGTTCTATTTGTGGTTTTACGCTGCAAAGTTACTACAAAAAAGTGAAATGCGGAAAGATATAGTGATAGAATTGAGTTACAAGGGTTTCAGTTGTACTTCCGATTATTCGTGAAGCCATCGCAATCACCGCTGAAGCCAAATCAAGACACCGCTACGTTACTTGTCCGTAACCACGCCCGAAAGGGCGACAAACAGACACGGACAGCGAAACAAGGCGTTAAGGATTAGTGAGTTACTGACAACCCACGCAACAAATCCGGTTACGGAAAAAGATTGCGCCGTTCCTCCCCGTTTTGCGTACCGGCGACGGACTCTTCACCAACTAATTTTGAACCTAAAAAAATTAAGGACGATGAAGAGTACATTTTCAGTAATCTACTATCTCAAACGTCAGGTAGTGAAAAAGGACGGGACAGTACCCGTTATGGGACGCATCACGGTGGACGGCAGCCAGACGCAGTTCAGCTGCAAACTGACCGTCGATCCCAAGCTGTGGGACACCAAAGGGGGACGTGTCACGGGCAGAAGCTCGGCGGCACTCGAAACGAACCGCATGCTCGACAAGATGCGTGTGCGCATCAACAAGCATTATCAAGAAATCATGGAGCGTGACAACTTTGTCACGGCCGAGAAGGTCAAGAACGCCTTTCTCGGACTGGAACACCGCTACCACACGCTGATGCAGGTGTTCCGGCAACACAACGAGGACTACGAGAAACAGGTGGAGGCTGGCATGAAAGCCAAAGGCACGCTCTTGAAATACAAGACCGTTTACAAGCACCTGCAAGAGTTCCTCACCATCCGCTACCGCGTGAAGGACATCGCACTGAAAGAGCTTACGCCCGCCTTCATCTCCGACTTCGAGATGTTCCTGCGCACTGACAAGCACTGCTGCACCAATACCGTGTGGCTGTATGTCTGCCCCTTGCGGACGATGGTGTTCATCGCCATCAACAACGAGTGGCTCACACGCGACCCGTTCCGCGAGTACGAAATCAAGAAGGAGGAAACGACACGCAGTTTCTTGACGAAAGAGGAAATCCGGCTGCTGATGGAGGGCAAGCTGAAAAACGCCAAGCAGGAGCTTTACCGCGACCTCTACCTGTTCTGCGCCTTCACGGGCTTGTCGTTCGCCGACATGCGCAACCTTACGGAAGAGAACATCCATACCTACTTCGACGAACACGAGTGGATAAACATCAACCGCCAGAAGACGGGCGTGGTGTCCAATATCCGCCTGCTCGACATCGCAAAGCGCATCATCGACAAATACCGGGGGCTGTGCGGGAACGGCAGGATTTTCCCCGTTCCCCACTACAACACGTGCCTTGCCGGAATCCGTTCCGTCGCCAAGCGTTGCGGCATCACCAAGCATATCACGTGGCATCAGAGCCGCCACACGGCAGCCACGACGGTGTTCCTCTCCAACGGCGTACCCATCGAAACGGTGAGTTCCATGCTGGGACACAAGAGCATAAAAACGACGCAGATATACGCGAAAATCACCAAAGAGAAGCTCAACCAAGACATGGAGAACCTTGCCGCAAGGTTGAACGGCATCGAGGAATTTGCAGGTTGCACCATCTAAAACAGAGAAGCCATGAAACGTGATATAATCATCATAGAGGACGACACGGTCAGCGTAACCGGTAACGAGATATGGATGACCGCCACCGAAATCGCCGGGCTGTTCCACACGGGCGTCCCGGCAGTGAACGCCGCCATCAGAGCCGTCCGCAAGCCGGACGTGCTGAACGACTACGAGGTGTGCCGCTACATGCGGCTTGAAAACGGGCTGCATGCGGATGTTTACTCGCTTGAAATCATCATCCCCGTCGCCTTCCGGCTGAACACCTACCATGCGCACGTGTTCCGCACGTGGCTGGTAGGCAAGGCACTCTCGAAGGAAAAGCGGCAGACATACGTGATGTTCATACAGAACGGAAAAGCCGGGTATTGCTGATAACGCATATAAATAAGAAAAAGGAAACGGACAGCCCCGTGAAGGAGTT